>Ga0209499_1000141_pt1 | contig 53290 bp, 58 predicted proteins | sample C_130208_EF_Meta_FD_187306 | JGI IMG/M metagenome (GOLD analysis project Ga0209499, IMG submission 187306) | Freshwater microbial communities from Lake Croche, Canada to study carbon cycling - C_130208_EF_MetaG (SPAdes) (version 2) | ecosystem: Environmental > Aquatic > Freshwater > Lake...
CGTCTTAACCTTTTGATGTCATGACTCTTCTAAGCTACCTCACATTTTTTGGAGTAAATTGTTTCACGCTGCTGCTTTCAATCAAGAGCTTGCATTCGTTGCAACCCCGTGGTCTCCGCTGGATACTCTTCAACTGCGCTTTTGGGGCCGCAGCATCGGCATGTGGTCTGCACTTTGCAGTTAAATTTGTGAATCTGTCAATTTCACTGCCGTGACTCCCACCGACTTCATCGCCCTCCTTGAAGCGCACAACTGGTACTTTGACCGCTCGGACCACAACTGCGCTTACGCCAAAGGCCTCCAGTCTCAAAAACGCCTGCTCTACCTCTGCCAACAGCAGCCCGAGCTGTTCCGCCTTTACAACCATGCCGACAACTGCATCATCGCAGGTTTGCCATTCAACTTTCCATCCGTAACTGGCACAACGCTGGTGAAGGAAGAAAACCAACACACCCAAACTACAACACCCATGAGTGATCTACTCCAGTCCGTGCTCGCCACCTTTGTTCAACCCATCGTCGATGCAATTGATCGCAATACCGCCGCCAAAGGTGGTGCCCCTTACGAAGGCCCGACATCCACTCCTCCCAGCGAACCGGCACCCATGCCCGTCGAGAAACCCGCCAAGACTCCCAAAGCCCCCAAGCCTGCCGCCCCTCCGGCCAGCCCGGTTGAAGAGTCCGCAGAGCCCGCCGTCGTCACCGAGGCCCGCCTCCGCGCCACTGTGAAAACTCTTTCCCCCGAAGCCAAGCAGTCCCTCGGCGAGAAGATCCAGAAGAAGCTCGGCGTGCAGACCATGGGCGAGATCCCCGCTGAACACCGCGCCGGGGTCCACGCGCAGGCTATCAAGCTGGGTGCCATCGACACCGACCCGGATGCTCCGGCATCAGCCGCCGTCAACTTTGGCGATTGAGATTCGTCATCACTTACCCGCCGCCACCCCTTGCGGAGTGGCGGCTTTTGGGGTACAAGACTATGACCGACGCCGCCCCCGAGCACTCCCGCCTTTCCCCGTCCAAGGCCCACACCTGGACCGAATGCACGGCGGCACTGGCCTTCATCAAAGCCAACGAGCACCGCCTGCCGCCCGACACACCTGGACCGTCGGCAGCGGAAGGCACCAAGGCCCACACGGTGGCCGAGAAACTGGTCCTCGGGGAGAAGTTGCCCAAGTGGGCACTGGCAAAGACCAAGGAAGCCAAGGAGATGCTGCGTCACGGCAAAGCGTACGCCGATTATTGCCATGAAGCGATGGGTCTAAAGCGTGATGTGATCCGCTGGGGTGCCGAGTTCCGGGCACCGCTGTATTACCTGACCAGCGAGCGCGGCACGGTGGACTTTCACGCCATCACCAAAACGAAGGTTTGCTTGGTGGACTACAAGTATGGTTACGACCCCGTAGAGTCGGAGAACAACCTGCAAATGGCGATCTACGCCCGCAGCTTGATCGAGGCCATGTTCGACGGCTTCTGGGAACCTGCGCTGCCTGATGACTTTCCAGTAGAGATGACCATCTTCCAACCCCGGCTGGAACAGGATCACACCACTTGGACAATCTCTTGGGGAGACCTGCGGAAGTTCACCGACGAACGGATCACGCCCAAAGCGCAGTCCATCTTGCGCGGCGACCCCGGCGTGTTCAAGTGCGGCCCGAAGATTTGCAAGTGGTGCCGCGCATCCGGCGTGGATAGAGAAGGCGTGCCCGTGTGCAATGCCTACAACGAATACTTGCTTGACGACTTTCGCGCAGAAGCGCAGGCCATGATTTCGGGGGAGGAATTACCTCCTGTGAAGGAATTGGAAGAAGTGCGGATTGTGCAGATTTTCAGCAATCGTGATAAACTTTTAACGTGGATCAAAGAAGTGGAGAAGTTTGTCTCCACGTGGTTGCTTTCCGGCAAGACCCTGCCAGGCATCAAACTGGTGCTCAGTCGCGGCGGTCATCGCAAATGGACGGACCCCGCTGCTGCCGGCGAACTGCTGCTTAGTTTGAAACTGCCCTACGACGACGTGTTTCCGCCGTCTGACGTGATCACCCCCGCACAGGCCGAAAAGCTAACCAAAGACTTCAAAGGGCCGAAGATGATCGAGATGCAGCGACTCATCGTCAAGCCACCGGGCAGTCCCATGGCTGTGCCCGAGAACGACCCGCGCAAGCCGTACGAGAACGACATGACCTCGGACTTCGCGGGGATAGATTTGGAGGGAGAGTCGTGAACCCTTTGCGCAAGCTGGAAGCGGAAATCTCCTCTCGCGTGCTCACAAGTCTAAAGCCGCGCATATCCATTTCTTTCTCCGGTGGGCGCACCAGTTCCGTGATGACGGAATTGGTGCTCAAAGAGTTTGGCAGCACCCACCAAATAGTGGTGCTGTTCGCCAACACTGGGCAAGAGCATCCAGCCACGTTGGACTTTGTACGAGAGTGTGATGCCCGTCTAGGGTTCGGGACGGTGTGGCTTGAAGCCGAGGTGAGCGTGGAAAAGGGAAAAGGTGTTCGGCACAGAGTTGTGAGCTACGAAACCGCCAGCAGGGACGGAAGACCTTTTCGTGACTGCATAGCAAAATATGGCATCCCAAACATGGGCAGTCCCCAATGCACCACCCGTCTGAAAGAGAACGTGATGACCAGTTACCTGCGTCAAATTGGATGGGGGGGGAGAAGTCTCACAAAACAGCCATTGGTATCCGTGCAGACGAAGCTCATCGCGTGTCAGCCAGAGCCGCCGAGGCAGGGTTTATATACCCTCTTGTCGAATTGGGTTACACCAAAGAGAAGGTGATTGCACATGTCAGGTCCAGAGGCTTCGATCTGACCATCCCCGAGCATCTGGGCAACTGCACTTGGTGCTGGAAAAAGTCATACCGCAAGCTGCTGACCGTAGCCAAGAACAACCCCGAGTTCTTGGAGTTCCCCGCCCGAATGGAAAAAGAGTTTGGCAATTTCAAAGTTACCGCTGCAACAGCTTCCCCAGATGGTCGCCGTCTGTTCTTCCGACGCCACCTAGACACGGCTGATTTGATTAAAGCCGCGAAGCAACCCTTCGAGGAGTTCACCGACAAGCACCACATCCCTTACGACGAGCGTTTTGATTTTGGGGTGGGTTGTGGTGAGTCCTGCGAAGTGGGGTCTGACGAACGCTACGGCGTCGAGGTGCCCGAAAAAGAGGAAGATTTGAGCGAACCCGATTTTTGGAGTTGACGCCGCACCATAGGTGTCAATATTCAAACTACTGCACAACGCAGCGACCCCGAGAAACCGATACTACCCGATCACGCACATGAGCACACCCGTTAAAGACCCCAACATTGGCACCTTCAGTGGTCGCTTCAGCTTCCCCGTCATCAACGAGAAGCAGCGCCAGCAAGCCGAGCAGAAGCGCAAGCAAAACCCCAAGCCCGGCGACGAAAACAAGACGACCGGCTTTGGTTGGAGCGTCATCATCGACAAAGAAACCGGTGCCAAGGACATCGACAAGGCTTGGGAGATTATCAAGCGTGTCGCCGCCGAAGAGCCCAAGTGGGCCAACAAGATCGTCATGGTCAAAGGCCGCAAAGAACCTCTGGTCAATCAGTCCAACCCGAAGGCCGAAAAGGTGGTGCTCATGGGCATTGCCCTCCACGACGGCGAGGACAAAGCGGACAAGGCCGGCTATGGCGACCACGTCATGTACATCAGCGCCAACCGCAACGTCGCCAAAGGCCCTCCCGCTGTCAAAGATAAGGCGCTCCAGGACATCCGTCCCGAGGAGTCGCACTACCCCTACGCGGGCTGCTACGTGAAGGTCAGCGTGCGCTTTTGGCCACAAGACAACGACTTTGGCAAACGCATCAACGCCGAGGCCCGCGTGGTGATTTTCGACAAGCACGGCGAGCCATTCGGCGAAGCTCCTGTTGATGCTGAGTCCGACTTCGCTGGTGTCGATCTCGACGCCGACGAGGAGACCGCCCCAGCTCCCGCCAAGAAACCCGCCGTCACCGACGATTGGGATTAACCTTTTGGCCTCCTCTCGCCGCCCGCGCAAACACCTTCGCCGGTTGTTGACGAAAACGCGAAAGCGGCGGAGGAGACCATCCAATTTGTGGCACCGTAAAGGGACGAGAATTGTCGGGTAAACCAAACCAAGCAATGGAGGAACCCCTGAGTAAACCAAACCAAGCAATGGAGGAACCCCTGACAGCCACATTCAGCAGACAAAACTGCTGCAAATAAAGCGATGCCGCAGACATCTCATTTCTGCCGCCATTATGACTAAGTTTGGCGTTAACTAACAGGCCCGTTGTTGGAAAAACCTGGACTGATCACTTGGTTGAAAGCTAGATCTGACCGAACCTGAGAGAAACGTGACAGGGCGTCATTAAATATTCTTACGCTTCCAGAGACTGAGCAACCTGCTGACAATGTGGTGGCTCACCATTTTCAAACCCTTTCGGGAGATGCAGGTATCGCTGTCCTGCGCATGGCAATACGAGATTGCTGTGCTGGCGTAAAACCAAGAACTATCTCGTCAATCGCGCCCGAACTTTTTTCCCTGCCAATGTACAGCATCGACTACGAAACAAAATCTCGGGCAGACCTGACAGAGGTTGGCACTTTTCGTTATGCCAAAGACCCAAGCACTGAGGTGCTCTGCGTGTCGGTGCGCAAAGATCAAGGGCCAGTGCTGGTCTGGATTCCCCCTGAGTTCGAGGTTCAGGACGACTTGTTCGGCGACGTGCTGAGTGATCCCGGTGCGAAAGACCTGCTCACAGAGGCGATGCTGTCGGAGGAGCCGATGAATGCATTCAACGTGCTGTTTGAGGTGGCGATCACCGAGAACGTCCTTTGTCGCCGTTACGGCTTCCCTCTGCCTAGGCGTTCTCGTTGGCGCTGCACGATGGTGTTGGCTCGACGTGCAAACATTCCTGCCTCATTGGCCAAGGCTGCTGAATGCCTTGGTATGCCGCAACAGAAAGACTCAGCGGGTTTTCGCCTGATCAAGAAGTTTTCCATCCCGCAGAAGGAGACCAACAAGTTCATCCACCCACGGTCCGAGCCTTCCGCATTCAAACAGTTTGTCGAGTATTGCCGTCAAGACACATTGGTCGAAAGCGAGATGCTGGCCCCCCTTAATCCGTTCGAGATGAAAGGTTGGATTCTCGACATCTTCTTGCAGAGCAACGACATGAACTGCATGGGCATGCCGCTCAACCTTGACGCCCTGCGGCATGCTGACGCTATGATTGAACAGGAGAGCGGCCCAGCCTTTGCCGAGTTTCGCGAACTGACTGGGCTGAACCCCACGCAGAACGCTAAGGTCAAAGCGTGGGTCAATGCGAACGGGTTGCAACTGGACAACTTGCAAGGCGAGACGCTCGACGCCATCCAGGCCACCCCGTGCGAGCCGGGACAGGAGATTGCACGCAAAGCCATCGACCTGATGCAGAAGATCGGTTTTGCCTCGGTAAAGAAGATCCGCACCATGCTGGATTGCGTTGGCCCTGACGACAATTTCATTCGTGGCTCATTGGAGTTTCATGGTGCCTCAACGATGCGCTGGAGCGGCAAGCTGCACCAGCCGCAAAATTTTAAGTCCCCCGAGGAGTGGGCCGAGTCGCTCACTGGCAGCATGTACGCTGCGCTGTGCAACGGTGAAAGCAAAGAAGACCTCGAATGGTGGTACGGTCGCCCGATTTTTTCCATCCTTGCCAACTGCATTCGCCACTTCATTCAAGACAAGCAAGGGCCGATGCTGTCCGCCGACTACACCGCCATTGAGGCGATGATCTTGGCATGGTTGGCCGGGGAAGAGTGGCGGCTTGAGGTGTTCCGCACGCACAAGAAAATTTACGAAGCCTCGGCAAGCCAGACTTTTGGCATCCCGTTACAAGAGTTTGAGGACTACAAGAAACAGAATGGTAAGCACCATCCTATGCGTAAGATTGGTAAGCTATGTGAACTCAGTATGGGTTATCAGGGGTCCGAAGGTGCCCTAGTAAAGTTTGGTGCTTTGGACTTGGGCCTCAAGCAAGAAGAACTCTTGCCCATCGTGGAGAAGTGGCGAGCTGCCAACCCGATGATCACGGACTTCTGGTACGCCATGGAGCGTGCAGCCATCCGCGCTGTAAAGTTGCCAGGGCAGATCATGGAAGTGGGCAAGATTGGCTTCTTCAGCGCCCGTGCAGCCAACGCCAACTACCTGTTCATGCGTCTGCCTTCTGGCCGAAAACTGGCCTACCGTGACCCGCAGGTGAAGGACGTTCCTGCCATCAGCAAGAAGACTGGCCGCGAGTACGTGAAGTCGTCGCTGACCTACTACGGCCAGATCCCCGGCCCTAGCGGTGCCAAGTCCACCAAGTGGGGCAACGTCAGCCTATACGGCGGGAAGGCCGTTGAAAATGCTTGCCAGGCGATTGCCTTCGACATCATGGCCAACGGCACCTTGAAGGCTGCGGCAAAGGGGTACCGCATTTACTCACTGATCCACGACGAAGCCTTGGCCGCATTTGACGGACCACACCAAAGTCTGCGTGAGTTCCAAGACTGCCTCGAAGACGTGCCCGCATGGTGTGACGGACTGCCAGTAAGCACCAGTGGTGCCATCGTCCCCTACTACACCAAATGATCTGCCCGTCCTGCCAACAAACCATCACCGTCGAACCCTTAGACGCCCCACTACGCCTATGCCGCGCATGCCGAAAACTCGCCCACCACTCGAAAAGGAAATCGAGAAAAAAATCTGTGACTACGCCAAGTCCAAAGGCTGCTACGTCCGCAAGTTTGTCAGCCCCAACAACCGATCAGTCCCCGACCGTCTCATCATCGCCCCAGGTGGCGCGGTGGGATTCCTCGAAATTAAGCGCGCCGGCCAAAAGCCCACGAAGGCGCAGGAGCACGAGATGAACCTGCTGAAGACCATCGGCGCTGATGTGTGGTGGTGTGACAATGTGCCGGATGGAAAGCAGTTCGTAGATCGGCTGATCAGTGCAAGCGTGAAAAACAAAAAACAACAGGACTTCTGGGTATGAATATACAGTACATTAAAGACAACAAGGAATGCTTGTTCATTTTAACCAAGCACGGCGCTGCCAACCTTAAAACTTTTATGCAGGGAAAAGGCACTCAACAGGCCACAACAACCATATTGTCTGGCAACATTCGAGGAGTTCCCAGCTATTTTGTAGGCACTTGTTTTTCCGGCTTTGATGAAGCCAAAGACAACGGGTACATTATTGCTTATGTCCACCAAACGGAAACCTCTTTAGAAAATTTCTCTGACGTGGTTGCAAGGTATATCATGCGCAACGCTGACGGACCCATATCTGCCCACGTTGTAAAACCTTCAATGTCGTGAGCATGACCTACCGCAAAACCCGCATCCCCGGACGCTGCCCCATCAGCCGCTGCAAAAATGCTCCGCGCAACATCGGCACCCACCCCACCAGCACCCAGCTCTGCGGCTCCCATCACAAAGAGTTGTGGCGCATCAGGAACCCCGTGCGTGCCGCCTACGACAGCCTGCGCACCCGCGCCCGCAGGCGCAACATCATCTTCACGCTGACCCTGGCACACTTCACCGAGATCATCACGCCCACCGCCTACCTCACCGAGTCTGGGAGCACGCGCTACTGCCTCCACATTGACCGCAAAGACGCCACGCTGGGCTACATCAACGGTAACATCCAGGTGCTGACCTGCACGGAGAACGTGGCGAAGGGGAACGCGGAGAGACGGCAGAGGTTTGTGGATGAAAAGATTGGAAGGCATGCGATTCCCGAGGAGGACCCGTTTTAATTATGAACTTTGTCCCCGAACCGCCGCAGAAGATCATGATCGACAAGATCGTGAACCAAAACGTAGTCTTTGCTCTGGTTGGGATGGGTATAGGTAAGTCATCCAGTGCTCTTGCCGCTTTTTGCCAGCTACAGAAAGAACGAAAAGTGGAGGCGATGATGGTCATAGCACCAATGCGTGTCTGCAATCTCACGTGGCCCATGGAGGTGCAGCAATGGGACCAATTCAAACACCTTAAAGTGGCCAATCTGCGAACGCCCCTGGGCCGTCGTGCGTTTATTGCAGGCACGGCTGACGTGTATGTTGTGAACTACGAGTCCATTCCTCTGTTGATCAAATTGGTAGAGAAACGCGGCGGCACCGTGCCCTACCAGATGATCGTGTATGACGAAAGCACCAAAGCCAAGAATGCGGCGTCAAAACGAATTAACCTTCTCCGCCGCGAAGTGCCGCCAGTCAAATTCAGACTGTGTCTTACCGGCACTCCAGCGCCCAACAGCCTGCTCGACCTCTTCGGCCAAGTTCGTTTGCTCGACGACGGCGAACGTCTGGGACGCAGCTTTGACCATTTCAAGAAAACCTATTTCGCCGCCACCGACTACCAGCAATATGACTGGCAGCCAGTGGAAGGGGCAGCCGAACGCATCGACGCTCGCATTGCTGACATCACCCTCACATTGCGCACGTCCGACTGGTTGAAGGACCTGCCCGACTGCCACATCGAAGACGTGGAGATCAAGCTGCCCAGCCCCATCATGGCGCAGTACGAGGAGTTCAAGAAAGAACTGATTCTCGAACTGCGGCAAGAGGTGCAGATCACCGCCGCCAATGCCGCTGTGCTGGTGCGCAAGCTGTTGCAATTCACCTCCGGTTGCATCTACGACGCCGAAAAGCGGACTCACGAAGTCCACGATGAAAAAATCAAGGCGCTGGCGAAATTGGTGAAACAGACCAAAGGGCCGCTCCTCGTCATTTGCGACTTCAAGCATGAGCAGGACCGCATCAGGCGGAAGTTTCCGCAGGCCCGGTTCTTCGCCGACGCCAAAACGCCTTCCCTCCAGATGCAGTTGATTGCGCAGTGGAACCGCAAAGAGATTCCAATGCTGGTCGGGCATCCGCTTTCCATGGGCCACGGGCTGAACCTTCAAATGGGATCGCAGACCATGGTGTGGATGTCGCTGACCTACTCGCGAGAATCTTATGAACAAACCATCGCCCGACTGCATCGCCGGGGGCAGAAAGACGTGGTCACAATCTACCGCCTCATGGTGCCAGGCACCGTCGATGACGTGGTGGCCGAGGTGTTGGAAGAAAAGCGCAACACCGAACAGCGGCTGCTCACTGCGCTGATGCTGTTGGAAGGCGACCACAAAGGCAGGCCGTTGAAGTTCAAACCGTCTGAGCCCGAAGATGAGGAAAGTGTGATGTCTTATGGTTCGTGGGAGGACCGCAGCGACGAGAAAGGAAACCTCCCCAACAAAACCACTTTCGACTGGGACGACGAGAAACCCAGCCTCGACAACTTTTGGGACTGAGATACTATTCAACTTTGATGCCCAAGCCCCCTGTCAAACCCTCCAAGCGCCCAGCCGCAGCCCCGCAGCCCCAGCCAGCGGTCAGCGAGCGCACTCACGTTGCGCGGTATGGCCGATGGTGGAAACGTCTGCCGGGAGTGCCCAAGACCTCTGCTGGCTACGACCTGTTGCAGGAAGTCGCCATTGAGAAGTACATCTGTGGCAACTACGACGCGTTGGTGGCGCTGCCGGGCAGTCAGTTGAACCCGTGGACCTGGCACTTCCGCAAGTTCATCTCGCTGATGCTGGACCGACCTGAAACCAATCCCCGCTACCGGTTTGAGTGGAACCCGTACGCGATGCGGATGTTGGAGGAAGCCTACACCAACAACTTCCTCGCCGTCGCCGGCCACGCCAGTTGTTCCAAGTCAGAGTTCTTTGCGCTCTACGCCATTGGCCGTTTCCTCATTGGTGCTCGCTTCCCAGATGCTCCCATCGCGTCGCCCGAGTACGTAAAGGTGTTCATCACCTCGACCAGCCTAGATGAATCTCGCAATCGTATCTGGGGCGTGGTGGAGGGATACTGGGCAGAGATTTGCCGGTTCTTCGGCGGCGAGCAGTACATGCAGGCCAAGCTCATTTCCTCCACGGGGAAGATCGTCAGAGTGGGTCCAGACGGCAAGCAGAACCAGCTCTCCGGGATCACGCTGGTGGCCGGTGGCAAAGGGCATGACAAAGACGCCTCCACCAAGATTGGTTTCAAGAACCGCTGCGTGATCTTCATCGCCGACGAGTTGCCTTTGCTGACACACGCGCTCTACAACACGGCCATCACAAACTTGCAGTCCAACGATTACTTGCAGTTCATTGGCATCGGCAACCCCACTTCGCCATTCGACCCGCTCGGCGTCTTCATGGAGCCGGATGAGGGCTGGGCCTCGATCGATGAACATTTCGACGGCTGGAAAACCAAACGGGGGTACTGCATCCGCTTTGACGGTGAAAAATCTCCCAACGTACTGGCTGGCCGCGAAGTGTGGAAAGGCATCCTCAGTCTGCGGACTGTCACCGAACTGCGCGCCAGTCTCGGCCCCAAGTCGCCCGAGTACTACCGCATGGTGCGCGGCTTTCTGTCTCCCGACGGCGACGCCAACGCCATTTACACCAAGGTGGAAATTACCAGCAGCGGCAGCCAACACAAGGTCAGCACATGGCTCAACTCACCCACGCTCGTTGCTTTCCTCGACCCGGCGTTCAGCCATGGCGGAGATGAGGCGGATATGTGCATCATCAAAGTGGGAGAGTACCACTCCGCCATTCACCAGCGCACGGTCAAAGGCATTGAGCTGGTGGAGGTGATCAACCTCATGGCCAAGGTGGACGCCAGCAACAAAGCGGTGGACCGTAACCAGCAACTGGTGAACCTTTACCACGAGGAGTGCTCTCAACGCGGGATTGAAGTGGAGAACCGTGGAGTGGACTCCACCGGTGCAGGCGATCCGTTTTCGACCCTTCTGGCTATCACCATGGGCCGGGGGTTTCAGATGGTCAGTTTCGCCGGTGCGCCATCAGACAAAACCGTCGGCACCACCAACGCCCGACTAGGCAAAGACCGATTCGCCAACCGCGTATCAGAGTTGTGGTACGTCGGCAAAGACCTGATGAAGGCTGGACAGATCCGAGGACTGGACCCTGAGACCTGCATTCAAATGTGCGCTCGCATGTACAAACTGGTGGACCGCGAAAAGGTGGAGGTTGAGTCCAAGAAAATCATGAAGCAGCGCACCAACGGGCGCAGCCCCGACCGCGCCGATGCTTTTTTCGGCTGCATTGAGATTGCCCGTCGCCGCCACGGGCTGTCGTCGCTGGCTAGGGCGGCACGTAGGCAGGCGCTGCCGTCGTCCCCGGTGTCACAGGCAGCTCAGCGCCACGCCGCATTGGAGGCGGCATTGCAAGGACGCACTGGCAAAGGCAAGTACTCCGACCTGAACGGTCCGACGGTCAGCAGCATGCACGGGTTTGCCGATTCGACACGTTTCAGTTGACATTCATCCTACCAGACACGAAACACCAATATGGTTGAATCTCACTACGACGAAGCGTACTTTTTGAACGGTAAACAAACCGGCAAAAGTAGTTACGAGGCATACTCTTGGAAACCTGACCTTACCCTCCCCATGGCCGACCACCTGAAACGGGTGCTGCGGATCAAAGACGGTGACACTGTGCTCGACTTTGGCTGCGCTCGGGGGTACCTCGTCAAAGCCTTGCGCATGCGCGGCGTCAACGCTTGCGGCTATGACAGCAGCGAGTGGGCGGTGGCAAACTGCGATGAAGGGGTGAAGCAGTTTGTGAGCAACGTCTTCCCCGACACGGATTTTGATCACATCATTGCCAAGGACGTTTTTGAACATATCCACCCCGTCGAACTGGCCCACATCTTGGTCAGCCTTGTCGGCATGATGCGCAAGTCCATGCTGATCATTGTCCCGTTGACCACTCACCCCGGCGAACCCTACCTCCGCCCCGAGGACAACGCCGATCCATCTCACCTCATCCGCTGGCCGCTGGAGCACTGGCTGCACTTCATCCACTACCATTTACAAACACCCGCCGGCATCATCGTCACCGGTTCATGGCACTACCCCGGCCTCAAGCCCGCATCGTCTCAGGTGCCGAAGTCCTGCGGGTTCATCCAATTCACACGAGTATGAAACGCGTCGGCACCGTCTGCCATTTCCACAATGAACGTCACGCCCTCGGCCCGTTTATCGAAGCCGCCGAGAAGATGTTTGACGAGATCGTGCTCGTCTCGTCCCCCATGGATGGCACGCCGCCAGACCCTGAAACGATTGCCATCGCTGAGGCATCAGGGCACAAGCTGATCTACGACACCCTGAGCCAAGGATTCGGTGCATTGCGCACCCGGTGCATCAGTTATTTGTCCTGCGAATGGGTGATGATCTTGGATGCAGACGAAAGGGTGTGGCCGACTGCGCCTGAACTCGGCATCGCTGGCACTGAAAAGTTTTCTGAAACGCTGACGCCTGATCTGGCTGTCAGACCAAACCCGAACACAGCCTACGACCAATACACCAATTTCCGGTCCCTGTGTGCCCGTGCTGACGCCGAAGATGCACTTGCCATTTGCTTGCCCCGGCGTCACTGGATGGGCGCTCCCGGCGAGTGGAACAAACCTTGCCAGAACTGGAACGTTGAACCTGATTGGCAACTCCGGCTGGTGAAGAACACTCCCTTTCTCTGCTACGATCCCGAGGTGAAGATGCACGAACGACTGCTTTTCACACCCACTTGGTCCGAACCCAAGTTCGTCCGTGTAACAGACGGTTCGCTCTATTTGGATCACTACTCGTGGCACTACAAGAATCTCGAACCAGCACAGAATGCCGAAGACGCCAAAATCTACGAGGCGCTGGCCCCCGGCTGCGTGAAAGATATGTGGCTCAACCATTACCCCAAAGAACCATGAGCTTTTACGAAGAAGTCAACAAGGTCTATGCGACCTGGAACTACGACAGCCCGCGTCTGTTGCATGCTTTCATCCGCTGCCTAAAGCCGCAGCACATCGTCGATTGCGGCACCTACCGTGGTCTGTCCGCCGCGTGGATGGCAAAAGCCTGTCAGGAGAACAACATGGGCCGCGTTCACTGCTTGGATAACTGGTCGTTGACAGAACACGCGCATATCCTTGGCGGCAAGACGCCGAAGCAGCATGCCGAAGACAACCTGACCCACCTCGGCGTGCGTGACTGGGTGGAGTTCCACGATGGAGACACGCAAGACCGCAACACCTGGCCGAAACGGGTAAACTTCGCTTACATTGACGCTTGGCACAGTCACGCGGCAGCTTTGGCGGAAATGCACACCGCCTCGTCGTTGGGGGCCACCTTCATCGTTTTGGACGATACCGAAAACTGCGTCGGACCACGGCTTCTAGTGGACAAAACGGTCAACACTGCCGACTGCTTGGAGCACTACCAGCGTCTCGACCTCCACTCAGACAACGGCCTCACCATTTTCGTCCAACGCCAGCCGCGCCGACTGGTTACGTTCTCGCAGGAACTGCCCTACCCCAACCCCGGCGTGGACCTGCGCCCGCTGACGCTAAAGCAGCAGGCCGATCACTTCAAAGAGGCCAGTGCCATCACCGGCCTCGACTACAGCAGCATTGCATCTCAAACTGAACACGCATGAACCAAATCATTTTACCCAACGGCGCAGTCCACCCAATTCCAGACGAGCCGCAGCCCAACTTGTTCGGCGCCCCGCAGGCACCCGAGCCCTACGACTACAAGCGGGAGGCTTTGGAAGAGGCGGTCCAGTGCTGGACCGACGAAGGCACCAAGGACATCCTCATCGACATGCGTATCGCCGCTGCCGTGGCCACCCGCCTTGCCGAATGGATGAAGGTCGCCGAGCGCGGCTTTCGCGGTGCTGAGTACTACCAAGGGCTACTGGACCAGTGCGGCAGGCACATCGGTGTCGAGGCATTCACGGCTGAAGATGGCACGGTTCAGCAAGAGGTCGTGGCGGCGAAGTTGCCGGAGTTGGTGAAGGATTTGGTGGACCTGGGGAAAAACGAATTTAGAGACTGACCTTATGATCCGCTTGCTTTCAGTTTTCTTCTGGTTAGACATTAGCACAACGGCCAACTGCGTGAACAGTCAGCCGTTGCTAAACCTCAACCATGTTGAACCCATGACTGAAGCATCCAAAACCAAAGCAGAGAGAAAGTTCGTAGTCAAGGACGGGAATAAATTTCTCGACAGGGCAAACATAAAATATGGACGCCTGACCGCACTCCACGTCAGCCACTACAACATACGAAAACAAGCATATTGGATGTGCCGTTGTGACTGCGGCACGGAGCTGCCGGTGTTTGGGGGCAACCTGACCAGTCTCGCAGTAAAAAGCTGTGGCTGCTACTCCGTAGATCATCCTTCTCACTTGATTCATGGGCATTCTCCCAATGGCTGCCACACCCGCGAATACGATATTTGGGTTTCCATGCGGTCCAGAGTTTTCAACCCCAGAAACAAAAGGTACAAATTCTACGGAGAAAGAGGCATCACCATCTGCGCTCGGTGGAATGATTTCAGGAATTTTTTCGCCGGCATGGGCAAGCGGCCTCGCGGTAGAACTCTGCATCGCGTTGATAATGACGGTAACTACTGCCCGGAAAATTGCGTTTGGGCCACTACGGAAACGCAAGCACGAGCCAAGACAAACACCCGCTGGGTCTCTTTTCAAGGAAAGACTAGATCTTTGGCAGATTGGGCAGACGATTACTTCCTGCCATACCACACTTTGTATTTCAGACTAAGTATGGGGTGGGATATTAAAAGAGCCCTTACAAAAACCATAAAAGACCAAGGACAATTCTCATGAAATTTCTCAACTTAGGATGTGGTGGCGAACGGTGGAGTGATCCCCAATGGACCCACGTAGATGACTTGCACGAGCAGTTTGCTCCCGGCACTCCAGAACGGGCGGTCATTGACGCCACTCCCAACTATTGCAACTTTTCCATCGGGAAAACTAAACTGCCTTTCGCAGATGCTTCCTTTTCGGCAGTGCTTGCCAGCCACTTCTTTGAGCACTGGAACGCTCAGGACGCGGTCGGTATCATGGAGGATTGTCTGCGCACCTTGGAACCCGGAGGCGTGTTGCTGGTGAGCGTGCCTGACGCTGGCTATTTCCGTCGAGTGTACCATAAGGACTGCAATGCCAACTGGCCTGCGTTGTTTGATGTAAGTGACCCTCCCAACCCAATTCCGACCTGGCACCGAGCAGCTTTGTGGTTTGAACTTCACGCACAGATCTTTACAGAGGACAGTTTATGGAGTCACTTCGTCCGTGCAGGATTCCCTTCAGAGAATGTTCATAACATCCGTGATGTGGTCTCGCCTCCCCCGGCCATTGTCGAGATGACCCCACGCCTCAACCGCCGCAAATTCTCCCTTGAAATGTGGGCACAAAAACCATGACTTCCTCCCTCCCATCCGCCATCGCTGACAAAGCGGCTCTCGACACCAGCTTCACCAGCACCGGCGCAAAACTTTTTTGGCACCAAGAGCACATGGCTGCCCTGCGCAGCGGCAAAGGCATGCCGATTTCCGCGTGGTGTGCGCCGACCGATGTCTGTAACCATCGCTGCGCTTTCTGCTCAGTGGGTGAGCGTGTCGGCGATGTGCTCCGCTTTGGACAGATCAAGAACTTCATCGACCAGCTTGTGCCTCGCGGTCTGAAGTCCATCACTTTTTCTGGTGGCGGCAACCCGCTGATCTACAAGTGCAAGGAGAGCGGTGCCGGGATCAAAGATGTCATTGACTACGCGCATGCACAGGGTCTGGAAGTTGCGATGATTACCAACGGGATGCCGCTGGAGGACTACCCTTACTCTTACGTCGGAGATGAGTGGGGGCAGGGATATACCCGCCGCTCATGGAAGAATCTGCCGCCCGAAACGCTTGACAAGCTGACGTGGTGCCGCATCTCCATGTCGGGGCTGGACCACAATCACAAAGAGCAGGAAGTGTACGTCCCTGACTTTGATCCGACCAAGACCGCGCTTGGCTTTAGCTGGATCATGTCGGACAGCTATGAGGAGCCCACGCATAAACATGGGTGGGTGAGCACGCCGGAAGACGTAAAAGGCGACCCTGCCGAGCGTCGGTTTGTGGATGCCGAAGACCAGTTGCCGTGGATTGAAGATCGCATCAAACATTACGTTGAGAAGCACAACCCGCGCTATGTCCGGTTGCTGTGCAACTGCCTCCAGCCTGAGCGCATTCCCGAACGTCACCAGATACTCGCCGAGATGGCCGCACGGATTGACCCGGTGCGCGTGTTTTCGCAGAACAAGCCACCACGTCAGCCGAAGAAATGTTTCAAGGTTTTGACGCGACCATGCCTGAATGCGGACGGCTGGGTGTATCCCTGCGACAGCACCGTCTTGAACCGCACTGCCGGGCACAAGTTTGGCTCAGAGTGGCGCATCTGCCCCGGCGCAGAAGTCGGAGAGATGCTGGACAATCCCAGCAAATATCAGATGCCCGACAACATTTGTCCGGGGTGTGTTTTTGCAGATCAAGTGGACCTGATCAACGACATCGTCGGCGGTCGCGAAACGCCACAGCCAGAAGGAGCGCCACCGGAACACTCTAACTTTGTATAGTATGAATATCTCTACTTGCGGCGATTTGGGCGACTGCTCGTACTTGCTAAACCTCCTGCGCCAGATCCCTGATGGTCCTCATGTGTTGTCTCTCCGCAGCAACAGTCAGACCAAAGCCAAAGGTCTTGAAGGCGTGCAACGTATGTATGATCTGCTCGGTCCGCTGGTGCGCCTGCAACCCTACATCGATGACATCCGCATCATCCAGCCCGGCGACCCCGTTGACTGGAAAAGCGAGGACTTCCGCCAGCGGCATTACACCAAAGGCGAGACGCTGATGCAGGCCCACCTCAACCATTTGGTCAAAGTCCACGGCATCGGCCAGAACTTCTCCGCCAAACAGCCTTGGATCAAGAACATCTTGCCTGCGGCCCGGAGTAAAAGCCGCGTGGTGATCAATCGCACCGGGCGCTACCGTAACGATCTGTTCCCGTGGACCCAGATTGTGGCCCACTACCGCAGCAAGCTGCTGTTTGTCGGGCTGCACCACGAATGGCGGGAGTTCATCGGCCACCACGGCTATGTCGAGTACGTGCCCACCACCAATCTACTGGAGGTGGCTCAACTCATTGCGGGCTCAGACCTGTTCATTGGCAACCAGTCTTGCGCTTATGCCTTGGCAGAAGGGATGAAGCACAACAGCATCCAGGAGACCCACCTCGAATACCCAGACTGCGTGTACGTACGCCCCAACGCGTCGTTCATCGCCAATGGGGTCGTCACCCTTCCCGACGGCACCGTGCTGCGAGGTAAACGCCCCGCCGTGGAAAAGAAAACCCACATCGTGCCGCCGCAGATGTGGCAGTACGCAGGCTACAACCCGTGCCCCGTCTTTGAACTGCTGACGAGAGAAGTTGCCAAGAGGGAGAATCTCTCCATTGGTGAAGCCGAGGACCGGGTGTACGCTTCCAACGCCGAACGCTGCCCAGACTTCTTTGCCGATCACGGCGACCAGACCAAGTACCTCAGATTCCAACAAGCACTGGAGAACTACCCGCAATCATGAAAACAATACTAACACGCATAGCAGACCTCCTTGGGCTGGGAATCCATCAAAGGATTGCTCAAACCAAAAAGAAACTGCATGACTTGGAGCGGTTGATCATCAACCCAAACCGGACGCAGACGCAAGTGCTCGACGCTTTCTTTTGTCAAGTGGCGGATCTCCTGTCTTTTGGGAAAGTTCTTCCGGGCAGTACACTTATCCCGCAGCTACCTATCCAGTACAATTTAAACCTCAAGGATTTTGCTGACAGCTTGGAGCCGTTTGCACTTCTCTCTGAAGTCGTGCAACCCATCGTTTGGATTCGTCGGGACTGCCGACACAAAGGAGAAAAAGTACATGCTCTGGAAGTGTTCTGGTTGAATGCCCCACACAGGCAAGAGAATCCCTTTTCCGAACTTGGCTTCTTTGCCATTAAAGCATACACCAATCCCAAAAGCGTCAAACCCGACAACCCCTCAACGCCTTCTCCCGCCGACCTCAGATCCCAACAAGAGCTGGAAAACTACCCGCAAGCATGAACTTGGAGCCTCGTATCACGGCCTCAGACAGAGCACATTTCAACGCTCTCTTCGCCCAACTGGCTTCTTTGCTATCCTTCGGAAAAGTGACGGACGAGATGGAAATGTGCCAAGAAAAGGTGGAGACAGACAGCTTCTGCTATTTTGATCTCAAAGACTTCCCCCAAAAATTCCTTGTTGGCGAAAACTGGTCAAACTTACTAGACCCTCTACTGCGTTTACGGACTCAACCCTTCCATGGGAAGAAAGTTGAAGCTGTTGAAGTGCTGTGGTTAAATATATACAGCGAAAGTTTTAACCCTTTCGGAGACACTGGCTTCTTCCTTGCGCAAATGTACTCTTTGAAACCCACCTCACAATCATGAAAATCGCCATCCCCGTATCCGCCCACGACCGCCATCTCGTCCCCGCGCTCACCGACTGCCTGCTCAAGTTCGGCGGCTTGGAGGAGCATCCCGTGATCTTCTTCCCCACGCCATCAGCCAAAGACACTGCCTACGAGGCGGCTGAACGGCTCGGCGCTCAAACTCAGGTGCTGGAGCAAGACTTCGAGGGCGGTGCCCCGGTGGCGTGCAACAATCACTTTGCCAGCGTCGTCTATGGCCTGGCTGCCCTTGGCAACACCGACCCGTTCTTGTGGATGGAAGCCGACATGCTGCCACGGGTGCCTCGCTGGGCGGACAAACTGCTGGACGACTACCGCATGCGCGGCACGCCGTTCATGGGCAGCGTGGTGGACACGCCCTTCGAGGAAAACGGCAAACTGGCGTACCGCGAAGGCGACACCATGATGATGGGCTGCGGCGTCTATCCGGCCAACATGGAAACTGACGAGCGGATCAAGCCGTTGATCCTGGATCTGGCCAAGCCGGCGTGGATGAACCCGCGTATGCCCTTCGACATCTACCTGCGCTGGGTGATCAAGAACATCGGTGTGTCGAACACTCCGCTCATCGCCGACATGTGGGCGACGGAGAACTACCAACGGCAAGGTCACAGTCTTGTCTGCCAATCCGTGGACCATGGCGACCGGGTGGTGCGCAAGCGCGGCGGCATCGTCAACCCGCAAGCCGTGTTGGTCCATGGCTGCAAAGACGGGTCGTTGGCAAAGGTGATCATGGCTTGGGACGAGAAGCCGATAAACATGTTAGCGAGAGAGTTCTTGGATGTTTGGGAAGACACGCCAGTTTCCCCTAAAGCCGAATCACCAAGCACTGCCTTTGCCGCAGATGACACCTTATGGGACGACGATGACGACAAAGCCCCCGCCGAGCCGCCAGCGCCGGAGACCGTCATCCCCGTCACCGCTCCAAAGCCCAAAGCGCACACCGTGACCAAAGCTCTTGCGCCCGAGACGCCTGCCGCGCCGAAGATCACCCGTGCCGACATTGAGAAGGCTCTGGGCGGCAAGAAGATGCGCGTCAACGACCTGGCAGCCAAGCTAAAGGTGGAAGTGCCGGACCTGATTGGCACCTTCTCCACCAACGGCTACATCGTGGCTGCCGCTGGTTGGGTGCAGAGCACGATTACCATCACAACGGATTGAACATTATGAACACTCGCACTTTTATCAAAATCTCCACTGCTAGTTTGCTCGGAAGCGCCCTTCCCTCCACGTCTTCAGCGGAGATCGTCATTCCCACCAGCATCTACGATTCAACCGAAGCCCCTCCACAACTTGTGCGATCCTTCATTTGGTGGGCGGCTGGCTTTGATGCTGTGCCGAACCAGAGGTATGTCATGTGTGAATACTCCAGCCCCTTTGATGGTAAAATTTTGACCGTGCCTGAGCCGGTGTTTGGTCCGAGCCACGTTTCGGAGAGCACGCACAGGAGGATCGCTGCCGAATGCAATACTTTCTGGGCGCTGGCCAAATCAATCATTCGGGCAACGAAGGGCCGATGCAACTGGCACCCCAGTGTGGACACCGATGAAAACCATGTGAGAAATTGCGGCACCAACTTTTATTCTGTCCGTCATGGGAGCGAGTTTTTCATGGAGAGTTGGCCTGCTGCCGAGAGGACGGAGTTCTGCGAGATTGCGCGGTCCTTTGCGCCGATGTTTTTGGAAGAGCGTGACGGTCTGCTAGAATACTGTGAAGGAGTCCCCGCATGAACCGCCGCGAAGCCATTGTCACCGCAGTTGGAGCGTTGCTTGCTCCAAAGCCGACACCTGTGTCCGTGTCACTGGTGAACCTCGACTATGCAACCGTAAGTTTCATAGACCTCGCTTTCATTGAGGGTGGGGTGAGATATTTCTACGACTCTCGCATCCAGCAGTGCTCCCAGTAGTCCGGCTGCTTCCCCAGCTTCTCGTCCACGGACTTGAGCACGTCGAGAGGGTAGTAGGTTTTCGCGTCAAGATTACACCCACAACTTGTGCAGCCGCGTTTGTGCAACTCTGCTGGCCGGTGAATCTGCCTACCGCCGAGAAGCTCCGTCAGCTTTCGGCTGACCCACCCGCACGGGAACGTGCAGGCCACGTCACCGATCTTGGGGCAGGTGAGGCAGATGTCGGCGCGGCGGCGGTGCTCTTCGTCACTGACCAGTTCGCGACCGTACTGCTCCTCCAGCGTGGTCAAGAACCGACGCACGTCATCCCCGGTCATGTGAATGGTCTGCTGCCCGGCCTCAATGCACTCAATGTTGGGGTTTTGCTCGCAAAGCTGGTGCAGCACCAGTTGCTCCCATCCGCTCTCCACCTCAAGACCGTTGGCCCGGCGTGCGGCTCGGACCTGTTGCAGCAGCACCACCAGATCGTTGGTGGAGGCCGGTATGTTGGTCAGCGGGTCGAGGTAATTCCAGCGGCCTCCGGGCGGCACGGTGTTCTCGTTGGCGGGGCGTTTCATTTGGCGGGTACTGCCTCCAGCATGGCGCGCTTACGGGCATTTTCAACGCGCTTGTCGATCAGGCTTTGCACCTGTTTGCGCTGTGCGTCTCCCGTGATTTTCGGCGTGTTGCTCATGATGTCCTGCACCGCCACCTTGGTCAGTTCCCCGGCGCGTTTCTTGAACGCGTAGTTTTGCTCGGCGGTAAACAGGCCGTTCTCCATAGCACCCAGCTCGACGGCGCGCTTCTGAATCCGGTCTTGCATCTGCTTGGGCAAGTACTTGCCGATCTCAACCGTATGCTCCATGCCAGGGATGTGCAGATCATTGCGTCCGAGGTAGTCGGCGACGGCGTGCGGCTCGCGGTGAGTGACCAGGCGGCGAGTGATGGGGTAGCCATCCAGTTTGACCGGCTCGCCGAACACGTTCAGATCGGGTTTGGTGGCGAGGCCCTTGGCGAATGGGATGTCCCGCAACAACGCCGAGGTCAGCGACTCGTTGGACACCTTGTTTGGGTCGAAGATGGAACTGATGTCGCGCAGCAGACCCTGTGCAGGCACCAACCCTTTGACGGCGTTGACGGGGATGTCGGCCAACTTCTTGTCGGAGGCTTGAAACATGAGTGACTCCATGGCGGTGTCGAGGGAGGATAGCACCCCTTGGTTCATGAACCCCTTGACGGAGGTTTTGAGCACATAGGCCAACCGCTGAGCGGAGGTCTTCTTGTCCATGTTCTTGTAGCGCACGGCATCCATGGCGCTACCCGCTGCGGCAAACAGCATGCCGAAGGGCATTTCCGAAAACTTGATGTACTGGTCGCCCATTTTGACCGAATAGGGCACCCAGCCTTTGGGCATCTGGCTGCGCTTGGTTTTGCTCTCAGGACCCCAACCGTACACCATGAAAGGCACATCCTCGTCGGGCTCATCCTTGTGGGTGTGCGCCAGTGCATAAGCGATGGCAGCGGCAGCCATGCCAGCGGTGGCAGCCATGGCGCGTTCGCGGCGTTCCATCGGGTCAAAGAGTTGCGCGCCCTCCTTGAACTCGACCTTGCCGTTGAGCAGGCTCCCCGGTTTCACGTCAGAAAGATGCCCGCCGAGGTAGGAGCGCAGAGCACCCACCGGCGTGTAGTCCAGCGACTGCTCGAAGAGGTTGGAGACGATCTTGTTGAAGGGAATGAGCAGTTGGCCAAACGGGATGCCGAGCAGGTCGCCCTTCTTTTGGAACACGTCGATCAAGCTGCTGATGAACTTGCCCGAGCCTTCGGGCTCTTGCTGCAACACGATACGGTCGGCAAAACGGTTGGCTCCTTTGATGCCTACGGCGGCTCTGCGGGCGTTGCGCGCTTCACGGGCCATGCGGTCCACGGTGAGCAAGTCGGGCGTTTGCCCCGCGTCGATGAGCGTTTGCCGGGCAGCTCGCAGGTCCTCTTCGATTTGCGCCGTGTCGCCGCCGAGGCTCTCAGCCATGGCGCGGTAGAACTCTTCGGGGCTGCGCTTCTGGCCGGTTTCCTTCTCCTGCTCCAGCAGGGCACGGTGCGCAGCCAGGTAAGCCTGCCCCTCGCGGGCGGTGTTCCAAGCGACGGCGTCAATGGCTTGCATGATGCGGAAGACGTAGCGCAGCCGAGTGCCCGCGCTGGCGACATAGGCCACCCACTCGGGCAGCGTGGACGGGCCTTTCTTGCGCAGCAGTTCCAACGCGTTGATGAGGTTCTTGTCGCCGTACTTGGACACCTTGTAGAGCCCTTTGCCCGCCATTGCGGCTTGGGCTTCTTTGATGCCGGTGGCCAGCCCTTCGCCGAAAGCCCCTTTGAAGTAAGCAGCCGCGCTGCGGGGATTACCCAGCGCGTTGAACGCCGAGCGGAGGAACAGGTTGATCGAGTTGCCGAACACACCCATGCCCTGCGTGCTGACGCCGGAAAGGATGTTGGCGTACCATGCGGAGAGCAGCACGTCGCGAGCGGCGATGCCCTTCCACAAGCCAAGTTCCTCGTCGAGTTCCTGCTGCTTGTCTAGGCGAGCTGGACCTTTGGGCATGGCGTTGACTTCGCGGATCAATTTCTTGATCTTGGTCTGCTGCTCGCTGGACAGCGGCGGCAGGTTAAAGGCTTCGCCGAATGCGTCAAAGAACGCCTGGTTGTCCAACGCGCCCACGGTGTCGGCGGTGAGCAGGGCTTTGAGGGATTTCTCGATCTTCTCACGCGGGGCGCGGGGCTTCGGCTTGAGAGATTTCATGAGCTGCGCGACGGCGCGGTCAGCAGCTTTGAGCTTCTCTGCCGCCGCGATTTCACTACGCAAAGTGTTGGCAGCCTTGTCGAGTTTCTCGGCGGTGGTGCGGTCCACGTCGAGCGCGACCAACTTGTCCACGAAGTCGGCGACTTCCTCTTTCATGTGCTCGCCGACGAGGGCGGACACGGGATTCTGGTCAGGTTTGCCGCGCTGCGGCCCAGCCAGCTTTTCGCTGATGCGGTTGAGAGCGGACTCGGCGACACCTTGATTGCGCAGGGCCTCCATGAATGCAGCGCGGTGCTCAGCAATGCGGCGACGGGCTTCCACCGCTTCGCGCTGGGCCAGCCATTGCGTGTGCTTGTTGTCAGCGATGAAGTCGAACGCAGCGCCGACCTCCTCCCGCAGCATGCCGAGATTGCGCTGAACGGTTGGGTCTTTCGGGTCGGTGAGCAGTGCTTCGATTTTGCCCATGGTGGCGTCCACCACTTGAGCGCGGATGGCGGCAGGCTTCTGGTTGGCGTCGAACATTTTCGACCAGTTCACGCCCATGGCTTTCAACTCAGCGTTGAGAGCGCGGCGCACTGTAGCGTCCGAAGCGACGTTGGTGTACATCTTGGACGTGGCTTCTTCCCATGCCTGTTGCAGCACAGCGCGACGTTCAGGGTCTTTGATGCCAGCCAGTTCCTTCTGCATGGCCGCGTCGGCGGCAGCAATTTTATCGAAGCGCAGTTCGTCGCCGCTGACGGCACGCACCATCTTGTCGATGTCGGTCATCTGGTTGCTGGCGTTCTTGGCAACGAGGCCCTGAGCCTCCATCACCTTGCGCAGCATGCTGGAGAGAGCACCTTGGATGGTCTCGTCGAACTCGGCCAATGGGCCTTTGCCGTCGCGAGGTCCAGCCATCATCTGGAAGAAGTTTCGCACCAGCGCCTCACCACCCTTGTTCATGCGGTCACGGAACCCGGCTTGCGGGAACAGTGCTTCGATGATTTTCTTGGTGTTGACCATGCGCGGCATGAACGCTTTCAGGGCGGCAGCAATAGCCTCACCCCGTTTGGTCGCACCAGCCTCTTGCATCATGCGCCACAAACGGGCGATTTCGTTTTCCACCTCATTGGCAGGCACGTCGAAGTTCTGTTCCACCTTTTCGCGCACGGCGTCGTTGTATTTTCGCGTCATGCGACGGAGGAAGCCCTCTGGCGTCAGACGGCGGAGCACGTTGAGAATGTTCAAGGTGCGAGCGGCCTCCTCGGCTATCTTGTCGATGTCCAGGTTGGCGTCGGCCTTGAGGTTTTGAAACGAGTCCGGGTCGGAGGCGATGACGCCGGAGAGTTTGGCCGCTTCGTCGGTCATTTCGTCGAGCAACAACTGCTGGTCCCCTTTTTCCAAGTTCGCCAAGATGTCGGCCTGTTGGGCGATGAGCCCGGTGCCCACTGCGCGCACCTCGGGCGGGATGCTGGTGTCGAGGCGAAAGCGATCCAGAGCCGCACGACGACCCTTAATCGGACCATCGGCTGCAACACTCTCGCCGATGATCTTGCGGGCGGCGTCCAGCGTTTCCTTCTGGGCTCGTTTCTCCTGCAACGTCACGTCCGCAGGCTCCAAGTAGGTTTTGCCGATGGCAGTTGGTTTTTTCTTGTAGAGCTGCTTGCCTTTGCCGTCGGCAGGCTCAGCCTCGCCGCCAATGTCGATCACTCCAGGCGGACTTTGTTCCTTGGCCAAACTGTAAAGCGTGCTGTTCGACGCCGGGTTGAACCTTGCGCTCAACGGGATCACATTGCCCTCGGCATCGCGGGTGATGGGGTCGGCGGATTTAATCTGGTTGGGGTTAAAGACGACATAAGCTCCGACCTTGTGATTTAGAGAATCAAAGCCCGTTTTTGCATCCGCAACAGCGTAGTCATTAAACTTGATGGAATCGAAGCCTAACGCCTTCGCGACGTTGACGAAATGAGCATTAGCTGTCTCATTTATTCCGCCAGTGATTAGACTGGTCATCCCGTTACGTGACCTGCTGGGGTCAAAAGCGCCCAAGTAGCGCAATAAGGAAGATGCAGCGGATTCTGGCGTGACATCCGCCCACAATCCGGTCCATTCTTTTTTCATCGCGGATGCTAGTGCGTTCGAGTCGCCTCCCAACAGTTGCAGAAATTCTTTTTCTTCGCTCGCGTTATTTACTCCGACTGGCTTGGAGCGATCATAGCTAAATTTGTCAGGGAGCACCAATGGTTGAAGGTCCATCAAAAATACGCGCAACGTTCTAGGATTGCTTTTTGAATGCCTATTGATTAACTCTTTATTGGTTGTTTTAACCTGGCTCGCTCTAGGGGCTTTGTAAGTATCTGCGGTTGATTTATCTACCGAGAAATAGCTATTTGGTGGGAATGTGTCTGTAAGATTATCGTTCCATGTGCCATGGAACGCCGACTCACCGCCCGCAGCCTTCGCCGCCGCATCCACCATCGCTTGCTGCTTGGCCACATCGCCGCTCTCCACCGCCGCCATGTACTCGGCGTCTTGCTCTGGTGTGACGTTGTTCTCGGCCAGACTCCCCGGCGTCTCAGGTACCAGCATCTCCACGCCAGCTCCGCCGACGACAAACGGGCGAGCAGCTTCGACCGTGGGCACGTTCTCGACCAGACCGACCATGATGCCGCCAGCGTCGTTCTGCTCATTGATCTGCGCCATGAACGCCTCGGGGGTCAGCGAGGGGTCTGCCTCTTTGGCTTGCGCGTACACGTCCTTGATCGGCACCCAGGCGGTGCTGCTGCCAGGCTTGCGGGCTTTCTGGTAGGCGGTGGCAAGATCAATGGGCTTAGACTCGGCAGACTTCTTCGGCGTCTCAAACAGCGTGCGCTCACCCGTGGCCGGTCTTTTCTCCTTCGGGTTGAACATGCTGTTGAGGCCCGCAGGTTTTTCCGAGACCTCGCCGCGCAGCTTCGCAGCGGTGTCGGCCAGCATGTCGGCGGGGGAGCGGTAGTTTGTGGACGCCTGCGGCCTTGCGTCGCCGTACATCACAATCGCGTCCTCCGGGGCGATGTTCTCGCTGGAGTAGGGTTCAATCGCAGCCCGCTGCTCGGGGGTGAACTTCTGCCGGGCCTGCACGTCGCGGGCTTCGATCTCGCCAGCTATATTGTTGTATCTGCTTGTTTGCGTCGGGGTTCCGCCGTTAGCAAAACCCTCCTTAGATTGAATCCAGTGTTGTACCTCATGCAGCAAGACCGACAGCGCCGAGTTGTTGGCGTTGTTGGCTGCGGTGTTCAGCGATTTTACAAACTCAGAATCGCCTTCTTTGGTCTCGAAGGTTTTGGCACTAGCTTGCTTGGCGTCACCCGAGTTCAAAGTGATCTGGTTCAGCGGTGCGGAGAATGACCCGCCTGGCTGGTCACTCAGAACAACTCCAATATTTGCCGCGTCTGGGTATGCGGCAAACAGCTCTGGGTGATCCAAAACCTTCCCAAGTTTTGCCTCTTTCGTGCCGAGATTAGCAAGCGTGGTGCCTTTGATTTTTGCATTCTGGTCGGGAATCTCCCACCGCATCTTGTTGTCATATTTGCCAGGAAACCAGCCGGTGACGGCGCGAATCTCTGCGCTCGACTTGCCCGCAGCAGCCATAGCTTTGGCCGTGTCAAGCGAGTCGCGCATGAACGTCGGGAGTTCGGCGTTTTCTCCGGCCAGACTGCGCACCGGACCCAGCTTCTTCAACGGCCCCACGTCCAAGTTGCGGTGAGGCGTCTCGAACAGCGCCAGAATGGAAGCCATGGACTGGTCCAACGTGCTGTCCTTGGCGACGTGTTTGCCTGTCACCAGTTGGGCGATGAGGCGGAAGGTTTCACTGAGCAGCGAGCGGAATTTACCCGCATGGGTGTGAGGCGCAAAGTCGGCGGGCAACGCTGCCAAGAACTCCTGAAAACCGGGATGGGTGAACACGCCGGTGATGAACTCTTCGTTGGTGCCCAGCTCGTAGTTGAACCGCTCGGCACCCGGCAGTTTGGACAGTTTCAGACGAATTTGGTTAATGGCATGCACTGCATCCAACTCCACATCGCCCTGCGGGTTGCGGACCTTGGCCACTGTGACGTGATGCAGTGCTTCGTGCAACAGCGTGCCGAGCGCGTCCACCTTGCCGCGTGCGACCTGACGCAGGTTGACCGCAATGGCAGAGCGCCCGTTGCTGTGTGAATATTCACCCGCATAAGGACGGCGACGGTCGGCAACAATGTGCAGATCCATGTTGGTGAACTGCGGCATCTTGGAGAGGATGCGAGCGATCTCTTGATACATGCGCGACAGCGACCGATCCTCGGCCATGGAGGCAAAGGCTTTGCGGAAGTCGAAGTTTTCATGCACCCCCGGCGTGGTGGGGATGTGCTTCCCGGCTTTGCGGGTGTTTTGCTCTTGAGTGTAGATGTAGCGCGGCGGATTGGTGATTGATTTGACCGGGCTGCCAAGCTGGGACACGGGCACGGATTGTGTGACGGTCTTGCCGTTCCACGGGTAGCTCACCGAGGCTTTGTTCCCGGCCATGCTCTGCACGGTGACCACTACCCGTTGACCGTTGGGGGCGGTGATAGTGGCGGGCGCATTGACGGCAGGTGTCCACGTCTTGATGTCGGGCTCGGTGGCAGTGGTAACGGGGGAAACTTGTGGGGCAAATCCGAGGTCTGGACCTTTCTCGGTCCCGGCCATGCGGGCAGCGGCTTGGCGGATCACCTCGGCGTTGCGAGCAGCGCCTTCTTCAACAGGTGGAGTGCCCTTCAGTGCATCAAATGCCTGCTGCCGAGCTTCGGCTTCTCTGGCCGCAGCCAGCTCCTCTTGAGCACGCATCTGCTTCAGACGAATTTCCTTATCTTGGGAGATTTTGGCTTGAGCAGTCAGCACTTCGTCAAAAAGTTGCTTTTCCTGCGTCTGAGTCTGCTTCAACGCTTCCACCGTGGCAGGCGCAAGCGCGGCACCAGCGGCGACGTTGTCGTTCATCTGCTGCGTGATGGTGGGGTCAACGCCGGGGAGCGGTGCCACGACCTCGGGCAGCGTGATCTTGCCTGCACGGGCCAAGGCTTTGAGCATGTCAGGCTCCCCAGCAAACCCGGCCACATCCTCCGGCGCGAGATCAGAGCCGGGCGGAACAAAGGCGATGGTCTGGCCGTCCACCTGCACCGGGATGGGCTCGCCGGAAACGGGTGCGCCGTTGGTGGTGACGGGCTGTTGGGGTATTGCCACCGTGGCGGCTGCCTTGATCCCTTTATAGGCTGCGCCTGCACCAAGGCCAAGGGCGCTCAGGGCCATGGTTGTTGGTGCCTGCTCCTTGAAGGATTCTACGTATCCAGGCAGGCCGGTGCGAAGGTTTTCAGGATCGACCGCTCGGCTTTCTAGGAGTGCATTCTTGCGCTCCTCCGAATTGTGCTGCTCGCTGCCAGTGTAGGTTTCGCCGCCGTGCTCGGCCAGTTGCCCGAGACCAAAAGCACCAATCCGTTTAGCGATACCTTCGACGGCGTGCTTGCCGAGGCCAAGAAGGTATTTCCCTCCCCAAAGCTGTGCCAGATTGCCGACCACCTCGGGGCCAGCTTCGGCTTTGCCATATTCTTCGGCCAACGGGAGAACCTCTTTGTAGGCTTCATCCTGTTCATCCTCGGACATATTCCTGCCGGTCTGCTGCTCGAAGCGGGTTTTGATTTCACTCAAAGTGTCGTTGAGGAACATCTGCCCGGCTGATGCGTTTGCAGCGGCGTACCCCGCAGCGCTCGACGCACCGAAACGCAACAGCCTGCCCACACTTGATCCTATCTGAGAACCTGCTGGAATGGCTTCTGGTCCGGCCAAAGCGCCAACACCTGCCCCGACGGCACGGGATGCCAATTCGGTCGCCCCCATGGCAGCCGCGTTGGTCAAAGTGAATGGGGTGCTTTGGGCCGCACCACGGATGGCATTGCCTACCGAACTGCTTTCACCACTTGCCTCGCGCTCGGCCTGTCGTTGAGCAATGTCCTGACTGAACTTGGTCCGCTCTACATTCGCGGCAACTTCCTCTGGGGTGTACAGACGCGGATTTTTGAACCCGGCCATGCCTGCACGGATGGCCGAGGGGGTTTGCTTAACGCCCTCCCACACGTCTCCAAGAGCACTACCAACGTCCGAGAAGTTGATGAAGGGGCGTTCTTTTGCAGGTGCAGATTCCCCTGCAACAGGGAATTTATCCCACGGGTTGATGCCATTTTCACCCTTCTCGGCAACGGGGTATTTGTCCCAAGGATTGGCCTGCTCGGACGGAGCCTCTTCTACAATTGGAAAATCGTCCCAAACACTCATGATTTTTTGAGAGGCACTGTACGAGTTACTCCGTCTGGGTCAAGGAACCTGGTACCGGGAGGCAGTTTGGCAGCTTCTTCTATGCTTCCCACTCGCGGCAACGGCGCTGCCTCAGTCTGCGGCAGGGATGCCTGCGCCTCCTCAACATATTTCTCTAAAATATCTTTGCGCGTGGGTATTCCCGCATTTTTTAAACCCAGCATCCGGTTCATAGTGGTACCCAGAAACCCGTCCACTCCCAATTCGCGTGCAGCGGGGTGGTCAGCAAAGGGTATGAGAGCGCGGGCATGCTGACCAAAAGTATCGTGGGTGGCGGGTTTACCTTCTTTCTGTGCAATGTATTGACCAAGCAGTTCTTGAACGGTGTCTTGCTGGACTTGCCCTTCTGGGCCTACAGTGGTTATAAGTTCAGGCTCTTTGCTTTTGGCATCTTTCACCAACGAATTTATCACTTGTTCTTTGGGCACACCATTAGATTTGGCAAACTCGGTAATGGCTTGATCTAGAGCGTCTTTCTCAGATTGCCATGCTTGACGAAACTCCTCTCGTACTGGGTGCAGTGCCACGTCTTTCTCAGCGTCCGCCAACAACTTTCTGTTTTTCTGTTTGCGCTCAATAGCTTCCCCCAGAGTAGTTCCTAGTGGCAGGGAAGGATTCTCTGCTTGCGCACGCAGCTTTTCAAGAGCCAAAGTTTTTTCTTCCAAAGAGGTGTTTGGGCTAGAGATGACTCGGGCCAGAGCATCCCCACTACTTGCCGGATTCTTAATAATCCCTTGGATGGCTTTTTGCTGCGCCGCCTTTATTTCTTCCGCCGTGTTGAGGGGGTGCCCTTCGGGAGTAGTAATTCCTGGAGGTGCTGCTTGAGAAGGTTTGACCCCGTTCATTTTTTCAAACACGGTGCGTTTGTCCTCGGGCGCTGAAATTTCTGGCGGGCGCAGCACCGTGCCAGTCCCGACACGGGGAGTTGCTGGAGCAGCAGGTTTGGGCGAATGCAACTGGTCATATTTAGAGATCAGCCGGGAGCGCACGGCAGCTTGGGCAGCCTCCGTCTCAGGAGACACCACTCCATCTTTCTTCAACTCGAACGCGGCCTGCGCATCGTACAACTTGAGCTGCTGCGCCATGGCCTGCCCTTCCTTGTCGTTGCGCAGCAGTCCAGTTTCGTCCTTCGCCTTGTAGATGTGGTGATTGCGAACGGCTTCGGAGTTGCCTTCTTCTACGCGAATCCGATGAGCTTCCGTGGGGTGGATGCCCGCTGCCGTCAGTTGGGCTTCAAAGTCCCGGTTGAGTGCATTCTCGTCGGCCCGGCGTCTTCCTTCCAAAGTGCCTTGGCCGGAAGCTACGGTCTCGTTGAAAACCTTCAGATCTTCCGGGTGCTTAATGCCGAGCGCCACATGGTTTTGCAACACTTTGTCCGCGTACGACGGCTCAAACTGCTGCTGTTGACGCATGACATCGCCATAGCGTTTGGACCCCGCCATCTTGGTGCCTCGATCTTCGAGAAACTTCTGACGTGCGGTGGGTTCCTCCAACTGCTGTAGTTGGTCCACTTCGCTCTCCGCTGCACGTTCGCGGGCAAGAGCGTCCTGCTCATCTTTCACTGCCAGTGCCTCTTGCTGTGCTATTTTCTCGTCGGCAGCGTTTTGAAGGGCGGCGTTAGACCACAGGGGGGCGGACCTCTCCGTAATCTCGGGGGTGCCGAAAATGCGGTTGGCGGGGCGGCGGGAGATGCCAAGTTGTGCGAAAGGATCAGCCATGGGTCAGGTCGCGTTCTGGCTCAGGGTGGCACACCACGGAGTTGGGTTGTTGTTGAGCGTGGCGCGACCGCCGGCGCGGGAGGACTTGGATTCGTCGTTGAGGAAATTCAGTCCACGGGTGAAGGAGGCGTCGGCTGCGTCGGGGTCGGTGGCGTCTTCGAACAGGCGCGATTGGATACCAGCGCGCAAAGCGGAGATGTTGCCTGGGTACACAAAGTCGGTTTCGGCCACCGTAGGGATGAACCGCTTCTGGCAAATCATGCGTATCTCGCGCTCGGCCACCCCCGTCTGGTAGCGACGATAGACGGGCACCGTTTCGTTCGGCTGGTAGGTGGCCACCAGTGTTGCGGTCGTGCCGTCCCAACTGCGCACATAGAGCCGCGCTTTGGTGAGCACTTTCACAAAACCGGTCATCTCAGTGAACTGATTGGTGGTGGCGACAAACGGCGCGGCGAGCGTCACCTGCTCTCCTTCGTTGCCATCGCTGTCATACACTGTGTCGCCATTGAGGTTGCCATAGACACGCACGATCTTTCCGTTGTCAGCAGCGGAACTGTAAATACGCAGCACGCCTGCGGAGGGGATATTGGCCTGCGTGACGAACCCATCGCCGAGGTCAATCAAGATACCCGGCCAGTGGAGAGCTTCATTCACCTTGCCGGGACCCTCCTCAACATACTGGTGGAACTGCGTGAACACCGGGACAGGGTAGCGGTCATAGGTCATCGCCAGCACGCCGGAGTAGTTGTAGGGCAACGTGACGAACCCCGGTGAAGAGTCAAAGCGCACGGTGACGACGGTGCCCTTCCACTTGCCGCTGTTGATATACCTCTCCTGCACCTCATTCATCATCTGCAAAAACAGCGGATCGTTGGGGTCCGACGAGTTGACCATCGGAGACAGGATGGCTCGGACCTGCGCTAGAGTGAGGCGGGAGTCCATGGGTTAGGTCTCCTCCGACTCGTCTTTTTCTTCAGACGTCTTGATTGAGCTTGCAACAGATTTGCGGATGTCTGCTGGGTTGAAGAATCCTTGCCCGGCCTGCTGGGCACCAGGACCGAACTTGGTCGCCTGCACGGCACTCTGATCTTGCAGCCCTTGCCGCATCGGCACAGTGCGTCCGGCGATGTCGCGCATGGTGCCTCCCGGCGCTTGACCTGGCTGGCGGGTGACGTTGGAACCGGTGCCATATTTGCTGCTGATGGAGCGACGGAAATCCCCGGCCTGCATTGGACGCCCGCCAGTGGTGGAAGGATTCAGACCAGTTGCGCCAGCGGTGGTGACGGTGCGCCCCACTTGGGCGTCTGCGGCCATCTGACGAAACTCGGCAGGAGTGCCAACGGCAGGGTTATAACTAGAGGCTGGATTGCCTGCTGCATCTCTCGCACCCATGCCGTCGCTGACGGGGGCCATCGGCTGGCGCACGGTGGAAGGATCAACCGGGGGCGCTGGAGTTGGCTTCCCTGCACCCGAAACAATTGATTGGCGTAACGATGCGTTACTCGCAGTGCTGTCCATTGCAGCACCCAAGCCCATGTTCGCAGGGTCGGTGGAAGGAGGAGGAGGAGGTGGCGCTGCTGGACTGGGTGCCTTCGAAGGAGGCAGCATGGCACGTTCGCGGGGTGACAAATTGCGGTCAGGCTCAACCTCTTTTCCGCCAAAGCCTGTACGCATGCCCTGCGCATTCAAGTCCCTCGCGATGTCCTCTGCGGTAGCACCTTTGAATGCCGGGTTATCCCGCTCAGAAGGCGCTCCCCGTTGCCTAGCATAGAACTCATCCAAGCCGCTCCCACGTACGGGAGGTTGTTTTTCACGAGAGTACCCCACGATCTTCTTGGCACCATCCGACTTGCGATAGCCATTCTCATCGTACTCACCTCCTCCAGAAGAAGAAGAGGAAATCCCTTTGCGGTAAGTGGAGGGGGGTGGAGGCATGGCGGTGACAGATTATGGGCTTTCAGGCGGGAGTCAAATCAGGGTTCAGCGGAACTTCGGCCCCACGAACCAAGTCACCAAGGAGTAGCGGACCCCCAGTTTCACTGGGGTGACGCGGTGACGGTTGAAGGCGGGGAAGAAGATAGCGTCACCCTGATTCTCGAAGGTGCCTGCGGGGAGAGGGTCGTGCGTCAGTTCCAACTTGCCTCCCGTGTAGTCCTCTTTGTCCGAAAGCTGGATCACCATGCTCATCTTGCGGTCAAAAGGTCGGTCCAAGGTCCAGTTGTTGTCCTCGTGCCAGCCGTAGGTGCCGCTGTCGTCGGCATTGTATTCGGTGAACTGGACCTCATGGAACCCAGCCAGGTCGAAACCAAAGGCATTGCTGTTGGCCTTCAGCGCCATGCACGCGATGCGGTCAAACAGCGTGGCCAGATTGGGGTCGGTGCGCGACAGCCACCGCACCTTGGACCGGCGCAGGTGATCGTCCACCACACTTTTGCCGCCGTGGCCGACAGTAGCCGTGACGGGTTCGTGGGTGAGACCGTAGTCGATGATTTTCTTGCACTCTTCGGGAGTGAGGATTCTTGAAAATGATTGCCACCAAAATCTCATAAAAGTTAAAATGCCTGCCCCCAAAAAGTGTTGGCTTTGCGCTTCTGTTCAGCGGTTTTGTCAGGCATCCTCCAGTCAGGGTATTCAGCTTGAACACCAAGAACGAGATCGAATTTACCGCACTTACTGGTGAAACGTGCTGCCTCCCCGGTGATGGCAGCACGAAACTTTGGCTCGGGGGTCGCTCCAGCGGGAACTACGTCAAGGAACCACGGGCGGGCACCTTCAGTCACTGCAAAAGCATAAATACCTTCGGAGGTTTGGATGACGCTGTCCTTTGGGCCGGGCGGGCCGGGACTGCCCGGATCGCCTTGAGGTCCTGGCCCGCCCGGACTGCCCGGCGTTCCGTCAATGCCATCGGTCCCTGGATTTCCGGGCGGCCCCGGAACAGTTGACGGACTTCCGGGCGTGCCTGGCGTTCCGTCAATGCCGTCGGTCCCTGGCGTGCCCGGCGTGCCCGGCGTGCCCGGCGTTCCGTCAATGCCATCGGTCCCTGGATTTCCGGGCGTGCCCGGCGTTCCGTCAATGCCATCGGTCCCTGGATTTCCGGGCGTGCCCGGTGTCCCATTTGTCCCGTCAGTGCCCGGTGTTCCTGGTGGTCCCGGAACAGTTGAAGGTGTCCCCGGAGTTCCCGGCGTGCCATTTGTTCCCGGCCCGCCGCGAGGCCCCGAGCCGCTCAAGCTAGAACGCACAATCGGTCGCGGTGTTACATGGAACCCGTCACCCGACTTGGAGTAGTCCATCTGCACGCCGCCATACCCCTGCGGAATGACCTTCCGTTGGAACATGCTGTCAGGTTGAAATTCTCCTGCGGTGGTGCGGATCATGTGTACACCTCGGGTGGACGGATAGGCGGGAAATAGGTCACGCGCTCGCGCAGCCAAAACCCGTCTGTCGGTTCGACAGCATCGTCGTAGTAAAACGGTGCCCAGTCAAGAAAGTTGGTCTGCGGGATGAATTTCCGCTGAAGGTTGCGGTAGGTGGGAGCAGCCAGCACGCCCACTCCAGGCACAATGCTCTTGCCTGGCACCAGCTCGGGAATGACGATGTCAGGATGCAAGCATTCTTGGAAGTCGAACTCCAACCCCACCCAGCTTGCATGCACGCCGGTGGCAATCGGTTGGCGGTGGGTCACGTCGGCTCGTGCCCACGGGGTCGGCGACAAAAACTGCTCTATCATAACCACAGTGCTCACCGAGGCGGCGGGTCGGAACGTGTAGCGAGGGAAGTAGCTGGGCTGCGTTTGGGTGGTGGTGCCATCGAACACAGCCTGTTGGAAGTCCAACGTCTGCACCACGTACAGATCCTCCAACACTGCCGGCCACGTATAGCGGCGAGTGGTGAAGTACGTGCGGAATTTGGTACCTTGGTCGCTCTGCACCTTGTTCTTGCCGTATTTGAACCAAAGGTTGTCGCCGTCTTTGCCAACGTTCAACAGTACGTAATCTTTGAACCCTTGGAGCTGGATGCGGGGGCGGGCAGACAGGAAAGAACTCTGCCCATAGGAAGTGCCGATCTCGGGAACCTCGGTGGGGTTGAAGGTCTGCGCCGTCTCCCGCACAATGAAGGCCATCTCCCGAGGGTTTGGCGTCGGCACCAACGTGATGTAGTGCCCCTCGTCTGGTTTGGAGACGGTGGTTCTAGCCTTCGGCGGATTCGATGGCTTGAAGGTGGACATCAGGCCGTAGGATCAGTGTTTGGCGCGGTGTTCGAGATCATATCGCCACGCCGAAACTCGGCGTAGGTGTAGCGCGGACTGCCTGCCACCGTGGCAAACTCGAACTTCCAGAAGGTGTAGGTCTGCACACCTTGGCGCGGGGCGGTGTGTGACACGTCATCCGCTTCCACCACGGCAAGCGTGCCTGTCAAGAAGGGGGGTATAATGCCACTCTCAACCTGAAAAATAGGATTGGTGAAAGTGAGCCCGGTATTGGTTTGAGTGAAGGGTACCGACGTGCTTTGAGAAATCCCCAGCGGTGCCTCAGTGATGTTGGGGATGTCGCGGTAGGGTTCACCCATGCCCTGCATGGCTCCTGAAACACCTTCCAGTGGGGTGAGCACGGGGTTGGCCACCACCCCGGAGAACCGAGCGTAGGTGCCGTCAAGACGAACGAGATAGAGGTCCATTGCCATAGTGTTTAGATGGTAAAGCGGATGCGTGAGCGGACGAGATCAACCGACCTTGCGGGGTCGCAAACCATGCCACCGGTCCTGCTTCCTTTGGCGTTGGAGTTGCCGTCAACAGTGTGCAAAGTGCCTTTAGAGTTCGGGGCGTCCAAGGCCAGACTGATGTGTGAAAAGCTCCAGATGACCAAATCGCCGCGCTGGATGTCACGACCAGCAGGTTTTCGGGTTTGCGTGCTGCTGTCTTGCGCCAGTGACCACTTCTCGAAGTCGAAAGCCTTGGCGGTCTGCGGGCGCTTGAAACCTGCCGTCTCTTTGATGCCCTCGGCCTTCATGACTTCGCGGATGCACCAGCACATGAAGGCAGCGCACCACGCGCCCCAGTCTTTCTCTTCAAGCCATGTGGCACGTTGGTACATGTCCACTCGCGGACCGCGATTGGTGCTGCCCACTTCTTTGACGCCGATCTCTGCGACGGCGATCTGGACAAGGCGTTCGGTGAAGTTGCTCATAGGATGGTCGGGTAAGTTTTTTGGTCTTCGAGGTCACACGCAGCAATGGCCTGCATCAACGCCTCGAACCTAGCGCCTTTTTGCAGCCATGTCGAATGCCCGCAGGTTGGGTCCGTGTGGTCATGAACGATGTCGGGAAAGAGTGCCGCAAACTGCGCGCCCCGCAGCCCTAGCGAGCCGTAGCCTAGCCCTAGCCAGCCGATCAGCGGGCGGGTGAGGGTGGCGAATTTCAGCGCGCCGTCATTCGGTGAGCCATAGATGTGCAGACGCCGAAGCAATTTATCGCAAATCGCGTCAGCAAACGCCTCATCGTCCGCAGCCGGGGAGATCAAATGTGCGGCGTCGATCTCCGCCCCGCAAGCCTCCAACACGCGAGCGATCAAATCCGCGCCGTTACTGTGGCCCACCAAAACGATGCGGTAGCCTGCGCGGCGGTAGTAGCCAACCTTCTTGGCGATCTCGTCGGCGCGTTGGCGCTGGCGCATGCGGCGCAGGAGCGCACTGGTGTAGTATTCGTACTTTTCCGCGACCACGCCGTCAGGAAGTCTGGTGTTGATCCAGGTGACAAAGCGGTCAGTCCAGCCTTCGGCATCGCCGGGGTTGGTTCTGATGCCGTTGATGGCTAGAAAAAAAGTGCGTTTCATGCGTAGATAATGCGAATCGGAACGTCCATTTCGTCCTCGTCAATGAACTGGCCGGATGTCTGGTCATAGACCTCGACGTGAGCCGCGCCGGTGAGCGCCACGATGTAGGCGTGTGGCGCATCGCCCGCTGTCAGGGCCGCAAACACCGCCAGCCTGCCGGGAAGCTCTTGCGCGACAGCATAGTCATAAGCGCCGACCACCACCCGCAGACATTGAATCTCGCAAATGCCGCCGCCGATGGGAGTCTTTTTCCACGGCACCCAGGACTTGTTGGAGATCTTGACAATCTCCTCACGCGTGGTGGTGAGGTACGCCTCGTCAGTCGGCACGATCTTCGTGTGCTCGCCCCAGGCGGTGCTCAATTCAAGTCGGAGAATGGCCTCCAAGGAATCGTGGCGCACCAAACTGCGGGCCACGGGCTTGGACTTGGGCTTGGAAAAGAATGACCACATAGTAGTTATCAATGAGGGTTCCTTTCGTGGCTGGCTGAGGTTCGAAGTACATCAAAGCTCAATCCCTCCAGCTTCTCCACCCGTTTGGTTTGCAGGTCGATCAAATCCGCGATCTGCTTCGCTTGGTTGTCAATCGCGGCGGCTTGATTGTCGAGGGCGCTGCTAAACCGATTCACCGTCTCAATCCCCCGGCCCCACACTGCCCGCAGAATGAGCACGATAAACGTCGCCAGGGCAATGATGAACCCAATCAGCACCACATGCAGCGGCTGGATCGCCAACTCCGCCGGATCAATGCTCGCTAGGCCCACATACCACCCCGCCACCGTCGCCCCCACCAGCCCTAGCACACTCAGCGCTGCACCCAGGATACACGTCGCCAAATAAAACGGCAGCTCCAAATGCGACGGGTCCAGCAGCATCTTCATACGCCCCCCTCCGCTGCCAGTTTCCCTTGCTCCACCATCTGCGCCCGCGTTTTGCTCAAATCTTTAAACAACTGCGGAAACGCTTCCCACACCACCAGCCGCTGGCCGCGTTTCGTCTCAACCAGTGCCGCCAGGACTTCGTTCGTGTTGCCCGGAAGTTGGCCGCCGTCGATCCACGGTTGGAGAATCTCCGCGATCTCTCCAAGCTCCGCTTTGGGATGGACAATAATTGAGAAGTCATCTTTAACTTCCAACCAGCGATTGCCCTCAAGGTCATCCACCCAGCCAAACATCAGTTCAGTGTCGCCTGGCTGCCTTAACTCCGGTGGGCGTGACAGATTCCACAAGCCCCTACTCAAGGCTTCTGCTGCGGGAGCTGGAACGTAGTAAATTTGGTTCATGCAAATCGCGCAAGTTGATTGGTTACAAACGCCGGAAACCCAGCCAGCCCGGTCGGGTCAACGTCAAAAATCACCATTTCCAAAATGGCGTTGCCTGCGGTGTTCAAGTAAGCCGCAGTGCCGCTCTGGCTTTGGCCGATACGCCCTCCGGTCATGCCAAGTTGCGTTGTTCCAGAGTTGCCAGTCAGAATAAGAGAACCATCAAGGTAGTTCTTTGAACTTGATCCATTAGCCAGGAAGCCAAGCACATGCAGCCCATTACTCACCTCAAGAGTCGTGCCAGTCAACGCCGCTCCAAAACTCTGCCCCATGGCTCCAATAAATAAAGTGCTCAGGTAGCGATTGGTATTCGATGCCGAAGAGCCTAGAATAACGCGGGAGCCCATGTCGCCCACTGTCTTCACCACTGCCGACACAAAAACTGGAAGCGTTAAAAAACCCAAGTTCAAATTAAAAAAATCGCTTGCAACGGCTGTTCCATCTCCCCATCCGCCTTTGGCATTCATCGCCGTCGAAAACGGCATTCGGTTTGCGGCATTAGCCTGCGTGGCATTCCGCCCGCCTAGTTGCCCATACCACGTCACGCCAAACGCCGCCGTGCCGCCATCTTGTGCCGCAATCGCCGCAGCCGCCGCAAGGTCCATTTGTCCATTGGAAAGATACCCGATGTCGGCCTCTGGACTGCCCGTGCCATTCCCTTGCAGTCGAGCAAGCGGTCCCGTGTAGCTCGTCACCAGCCGATAGCTCGATGCCGCATACAAGAACGTCGCTCCCTGAGAGACAAGTGTATCCAGCGGCCCAACAAAAGGCACTGCGCCATACGAAGCTAAGACCTGTTGGATAGCGCCCATGGACTATGTTAAACCTGAATTTGGATGTTTCATCAAGTAAATTAATTGGGGTCATGACAAGCCGCTGCCAGAGATGATCCAGCGGGTTGAGGTGATCTTAACCGCCGTGGCAATACCGTTGGCAGCGAGTGAGCGCGAGCCTGTGGTGCCTGCACCCGCGAGGATCATGGTGTCCGAGGTGATGGCGACGGTGATCACACCTCCAGAAGTGTCATTGACGAACGTGATGGCCGTGCCGATTGGAAAGGCCACGCTCGCATTCGCCGGGATAGTCCATGTGCGTGCCGTTGTGTCGGCAGACGGATGGTAGATGTGCTTGCCAGAGTCCGTCAGAACCATGGTGTAGTCCACGCTCTGATTGTTCTGCGGGATACCCAGATACCCCACGGAGTAAACCGCTGGGTTGGTGATCTGGTTGATGATGTTGGTGATGGTGCTCCCGGCAGCGATACCGAACACCTTGTTCGCCACCGCCACGATGATCTGCTTGAGCAGGTCGTTGCGCAAGTCGGCGATGACTTGACCACCGATCAGCGTGACAGCGGCAGCGGCTTGAGACGTGCCGTAGAGGGAGGTGGTGTTCATGCGTTGGCGACGGCGACCAGAAGTTGTTGAAGTAGCCCGATCTCGGTGTCGGCAAAAGCCGTGCCGCCAATGACCGCAAGGGCGGCGGCGTCGGGAGCCAGACCGGTGATGTCGGTGACGGTCATGCGGCCTCCTCCATGGCCATGCGACCCATGGCTTTGTCGAGGCCAGCTTCGTCCATCTCAGTTTCGGCCATTTCTTCTTCGGGTGATTCGTTCATTTCCACCGGCATGCCGTCGATGGCTTCGACTTCAAGACCTTTGGGAGTCATATGGACGGTGGCGGTCACATCGAATGTCTCGCCCTTTTTGTAGGTGGAGGCATCAAACCCTTTCGGGAGGGGGATCAGGATCATCATAGTGGTGAAGTGGGTGAGGGTTCAACAGAAGGCGGGAACCTGCGATTTGCAAGTCCCCGCCCCAGAGTTGCCGATCTGCGGCCTAGTCTTAGTAGGCGGGGCAGACGGTGCCGGAAACATTCGGGCAGCGGAGGAAGCGGACCACGTAGCCATACTGCACCTTGCGGGGTTTGTAGGCGGCGTAGAGGCGAGCGGCAAAGAAGCCGATGTCGTTGAACGGGTTGGTGTCCTTGTTGGCGATGTTCAGCCAGACCACTTCACCGTTGAAACTGATGGCCTTGGCGCTGGTGCCAGAACCGAAGGAGGTTGAGGCTTTCGGCACCTGACGGGTCATCATGTCGGGGCTGAAGATATACAAATCTTCAAACTGCGCGGCATTGTAAGCTGCGCTGACGTTGGCTGCCTGGCCAATGGTGGTGGCCGTGTTCGAGTAGAACGGGCGGTTGACCCAAGCACCGTTGACGAAGTCCCAGCGGGGCATACGTTGGTCGATGATGTGGTGGAACCCGCCGTACTCGCGGTCGATGCCCCAGGACTGAAGCAGGACAGCGCCGTCGCTTTTGCCGGAGTCGGCCCAGCGGAAGTCATTACGGATGCTGTCATCGCCTTTGATGATGGTCCGGTGAGCTTCCTGTGACAGAATCAGCGGGAGACATGGTGCGCCCTGGCGCTTACCATAGACGGTGGAGTCTTCGCCCGCGCCGTCTTGGGTGGCACGGTTGTAGAGCACGTCGAGCAGCCCCTGATTGATGGTGCTGGTGGCGACCACGGCGGGCATCGTGCTGCCGTTGGTGGTTTCCGTCAGGGACGCGTTGAAGACGATCTTGTGACCGGCGAGTTGGGTGAACAGCGCCTTGTCTTGAAGGTCCCAAGTGTCCACGACGTTGGCGACGAAGTTGTCGCGAATTGCAGAGAGCTGGTCCTTCGCATCATAGGCAGCCGCGAGGTCGCGGAAGCAGATGTCGTTGGAGTACTGGCTCGTCTGGTAGGCTGAGTAGGTGAGCTGCGTCATCGCAGGATTCACGATGGTCGGCGTCGGCACGCAGTTGTTGCCGGTGCCGTTCGGAGTGGAGACAGCCACCCAGCCACCACCGGTGCCGGTGGAGCGGTTGACGATCACCGTGGAGAAGTTGAAGCCCATGCCGTCGGGCAGGACATCCTTCTTGACGAGTGCGGAGATGCGCCCTTTGACGCGCATGATTTTGTCGATCTTGCCCTCGATACGTGAGGCGTCAGACAGAAAGAATTGATTGAGATTGTCAGGCATGGTCGTGGAAATGTTGAGTGGTTTGTGCCTGCTCAACGCGACCGAAAGGAATCCCGATGACGAAAGCAAGGCGAGTTGCTTGTGTCAGGGGAGGTGGCCTGGCGTAGTTTACGCTCCGGGGTCTATCTGGATTTGCCTGCGAAGGGAACAGGCGATTTTACGCTTCAATGGGCAAAGTCTATATACTTGATCGACTTTGTCAACAATAAAAACGCCGGCGGCTGTGAGGCGCACCGGCGTTGCGAAATTTTGGCCTTGTTATCGGCGGCGCGGCAACACCGCTGCCAGTCCTTCTTCGTCCAGTTCGGTGTCGTCACCGTTGATCGGTTTGGTGCCTGCGGGGGTTGTCGGCGGAGTGACTCCGGCGCGGGTGCCAAGGAGGGCGAGCTTGGCAGCTTTCTCCCGCTCGAAGTCGGCCCGGAGAGCGAAATACTTCTCAACCAGCTTCGGCAGCAGGGTGCCTGCTTGCGCCTCGTAGGCACGGTCAGCGGGGTCGGTGCCGGGGCGGGCCGCTTTCACCTCAGCAGCCAGGTCGGCATCGCCGAACAGCGACGGCAGCTTCTTGGCCATCTGGTCGTAGATGTGGGTGTGGTGTTTCTCGTACTCGGCGGCTTCCTTTTGCGCGGCGGCTTCTTTCTGCTGGGCCGTCTGATGGCTCAAGCTGGCCAGCGTCTCCTTGGAGTTGCGTTCCATCTCGGCGGCTTTGCCGTAGAGCGGGTGCAGCTTCTTGGCTTCTTCAATGGCGGCGGAGATGAGATGGGCGGGCACCGGCTCTTCCGCCGACTCGAAGACTTTGGTGATGGCGTCAATGCGCTCGAAGTCGATCTCTTCGTCCGTGGCTTTGATCAGTGCGTCGGCGTCCACCTTGGCGCGACCGGCGATGCGGTTGAGCATGTCTAGGGACTTCTGGATCGGCTTCACCACGGCGTCCTGCCACTCGGGAGTGGTCTTGAGTTCTTGGGCCTTCTCCCACGCCTCCAAGCGTTGCAGCTTCTCCAGCGTCTCAGGCCGATCCTTGGGGTTGGACTTGAACTGTTCGTATTCTTTTTGCAGTTTCTCGTAGCGCACCTGGGCGTCCTTGGCCTGCTCCTCGGCACGTTTCTTGGCCGAACGCATGGCGGCAAACGCTTCGCCCTGCTGCTTGGGCCACTTGGTGGTGTCCACCTCAGGCTCGGCTTTCTCTTCAGCTTTGGGTTTGTCTTCTTTTTTCGCTTCGACCTTTTCCTCGGGTAGCGCGTCCAACCCTTTCTTGGGCTTGGCGTCAGCAGGTTTGGCCTCGTCTGGTTTCGCTTCCACCGGCGCAGCCTCGGGAGGCGGGGCTTCGACGGGGGCGGTTGGCGGCGTAGGCATCCCCGGCAGCGGAGTGTTGGCGATGGCAGACGTGAGTGCTCCCATGTCGATTTCGACATCAGGGGCGGCGGGGGTTTCGATGGGGTCAGGCATAAAAATTCAATCTACTTCTTGGTGCGCTTGTCGGGTGGCAGCGGGTCTGCGAACTCTTCGGGCAGATTACCCTCAAACGCCGCGACGGCTGCCGCGCCATTGCTGAGGCGGTGCTTGCCTTTAGGCATCGCCAACGCCTCAAGAGTTGAAATCACCTGCTGCACCCCGAACATGCGGTAGAACTGGTGTGCGATAGCCGTGTCAGGATGGTTGCCGGGGATCGGCGGCGGGATGTTGCGGGGCAGCACAGTGCTGGCGATGGCGGCGAGCGCGGCTTTGATGCCCGGCTGCTGCAGTTCCTGTTTGAGGGCTTCCTGCAACACGGCAGACCCCCAGAACTCTTCAATCTCGGGGCTGTTCAGTAGGGCGTCGTTCATGCGGAGGTGTTCTGGATGTTTTTCAACTGTTGAGAGGCGGCTTGGTGTTGGAGTTTCTGCGCGGCAAAGGCGTCATTGATGAGCAGCTTCTGGTCGGCTTGCTGTTTTTCGATTTCCATCTTGGTGCGATTCTGTTCGAGCAACATGCGCAATTCCACGTCCGTGCCGACGGCTTGCTTGAACACGCCAGGAGGTGTTTCGCTGGTATCCGGCGGCTGCTCGCCGCGTTGCAACGCTTCCTGCTCTTTGCGCTGGTCGGCTTCGAGGTGCTTCGCTCCGTTGGTGATGACCTCGTTGAGCTGCTGGAGCGCCTGCTTGAACATGCGGTAGGGTTCGCTCTCGGGGTCGATGAACTTCATGTGCTCGCCGCAATGGGCCGAGGCTTTCTGCATGACCGGGATGGCATCTTTCAGCTCGATCTGCACGTTGGCCAGCATGGCGTCGAAGGCTTGCAGCAGTTCCAAGTGGGTGCCCACATGCACCGTGTGGTTCTGGTTGAACACCACGATGGCATCGCCGCCCAGCTTGAGGATCTGGTTCTCATCGTTGGCGATCTGCTTGTCCACTGGTGGCCGCTGACCAGCCTGCCGTGGCACCAGCATCAGAGCGTAGCGGTAGTCGGTCTGCGCGGCGATGCTGTCACGGGTGAGGATGTTCTGCCCTTCGGGGTCGAGCCGGCCATAGATCGACTCGTTGAGGTTGCTCAAGACAGCACGACGCTCGGCGGATGAGCCCCGCCCGATGCCGGTGTTGAGGTTGATATTGTCGTAGTCGAGTTGACGCAGCAGTTCAAACGGCACGCCGCGCTGCTCACAACGCAGGCGAAAGTCGAAGGCTTCCTTGCCACCAGGGTGCTCGGGCTGGAGGTCGGGGTTGATGACGCGCTTGACCACTTCGCGGTAGTCCCAGCCCCAGGCGTCGAGGTACATGTCCATCGAGTCACTGGTGAGTGAGGAGTCGATCTCGTCTTTGCGTTGAAGTTCGTATTTGGTTTTCTGCCCTTGCTCCGACTGGCTGGTTGAGCGTGGGGACATGCCGGAAGACTGCACACGAAACGCCTGCTCCATGATTTCAATGGCGGGCGCGAGGTTCCCCGCAACAGGTGGTGTCGGGCGCTCGACGAAGTTGACTCCGGTGGTGAGTTGGAAGTAGGGACCACGAGGGACGATCATGTTGTCGATGGTCGCGTCCTCGTTGTCAGTGGAGAGGAAAGTGTTGGCCTCGTCGTTGGCTTTGTCGATGAACTTGCAGCGCAGCTTGTTCAGCGCCGAGGCCGAAGGGAACAGGTTGAAAGCGTTGCCACGGATGCTGTGGAAATCGCCGTTGGTGCCCACACCGAAAAGGTAGGCATTGATGAACTCCGACATGTCGGCGTACTCGCCCTTTTTCTCGTAGAGGAACTCGGCCTCGGTGGTGTTGAGCGAGTAGTCGGCGATGTAGTGGCTGACCGACCCGTCCACTTCTTTCACGAACCCGTGGACCACCTGCACCACGATGTTGGTGTTGCCGCTGAAGACCGAGTTGTCCTTCCACATCGCCTGCATGTCCTGCGGGTCTTGGGTGTTGAGCGGCTTGGGCTGCGCGTTGGCACAGGAGACGCGGATCTGTTTTTCGTTCCAGCCGGCCAACTTGCCCGCCTCGGGGTCTTTGATCTTGCTGAACAGGTCTGACGGCGTCATGTCCGTCTTCATGAAAATACGGTCCACCACGTTGACCGATGCTTGGGTGCCACGAGGTATTTTCACCTCTTGCAGCGATGACACCTTCCAGCGCCAGTCGAGGTTGTCATCACGGTAGGTAAAACTGACACCCCACATGGTGAAGAAGTGGGCGTTCATCTTCCAGCGGAAGCGAAAATCGCGCCACTTGGTGATCATGCGGTGCAACTCCTCGGCCACCACCATGGTCTTTTCCTCGGCCTCCGTGTCGGTCATGACGCCGTTCTTGAACGGGACGATGCCGAAGTGGCTCATGCTCATGAGCACCGAGTTATAGGGCTTCTCGGCCTCCTGCTGGGCAATGCCAAGGTCGCCCCAGTTGACGTTGGTGATGCCGGTAATGCCCAACTGGCGCAGCATGGAGTCGCTGTAGGGGGCGTTGCGGTCGGCCATGGACTGCACCACGGCGCGGTCACGGCTGGCGATGTAGTCGTCGTTGAACAGCGTCTGGTATTGCGAGACACAGTCGCAGGCACGCGTGATGCGGGTGGCTGCCGTCACGTCCGGGACCGGAGGGGACTGCTCGGTGGGTAGCTTCGCGAGAAGATTGGTGGCGCTGGACATGGTGCCGTGACAAAAGCCTACATTCCCCATCGGTGCAATAGACTATTGACCCATGATGACCTACAAAGTATAGCAGGTCAATGCCAATTCTTGAAAGATTCTCCAAGCAATACCGCTACCAGATCACCATGAAAGGCATGGGTCGGTGCCCGATCTGTGGCAGCAAGCCTTCCCCGCGCTCACCCAAAGGGCGATACTGCGAGAAGCACGTCGAGGCCCGAGCGGCACGCGAGCGCAGGCGCATCGGCTGCAAAGGCAAGTTCGTGAAGAAGGAAACCTGGCTGGCGCTTGACTGGACCCTTGGGGCCAAGCTCATTGCCGTGATGCTGGGGGTGTCCCGGCAGACGGTCAAGAACCACTACAAACGGCTGCGGTCGATGAATAAGATCAAACCTGTGCCGGGGTTTATTCAACCGGTGGGCGGGGCGAAGTTGCGGAAGGGCTAGGAATCCCAATCGAAGAGGTCCTCCTCTTCGGGTTGCACAGTGCATTGCGGCCCGCAGGAAAGATCTTCCTGCAAATCGGTCAAATCATCGGGCGGCAATTCATCCAAGAACCGGCGCACATTTTTGATACGGACCAGACGAACTTTGAGCCGACGACTCTGTTCACACCGCAGAGCAAACACCTCGGGGTGAGTCTTCCGCACAAGATTCCAATAGGAAGGACTGGTGCTCTTGACACAGCCGATGCAATTGGCGTTCTTGTATCCAAGTTCATACATGGCTGAACGCTTGATCCCTGCGTCGGTCAGCATGGTGAAACAATCCGCCTTGCTCATGCCTGCGCGCAGCAACGGCCACAGGAGATGCAGCTCGTGGTTGGTCTCGGTGAACTCGCGAATACGTTTTTGTTCATCCGTCGTCATACCGAAAACGTGAACATCGTCAGGCTGCTGGAATGCAAACCTCGGAACCTTCTTCATGGCCACGGTGCAAGGGGCACCTTTGATGCCGGACATGTACCTCTTGGAGTCAAAAACTTCGTTGATGCTCTGGTGCTTGGCGCTGCGTATGCTCTGGATGGTCACGCCAGTCCAATCTTGCACGTCGTTCCTGAATCGCTGGTTGTCGGGATGCTCGTCCCCGGCGACATCGCAGTACACAGCCAGCGGCTTCAACGGAGCCACCAGCTTGAGTGCGCATGCCGAGGCAGCGCCACAAGAAAACCACACCACCAATCGTCCGTCGATATTCATTCAGATTAAGTATTCTTGATGTGCCCGCAGAAAATGCATTGCTCGAAATATTCCTTCTGTTTGGTAACAATGTTCAATCTTGAGTTGTGGTGGTAGTTACAACCCCTGTCCACACATTTGACCACAAACTCTTCAACAACGTGGTAAGGCCCTCCAACTTTGTGCGCCCCAAAATGTCCTTTGGCCATGGTGCAAAGTTGGCCCGTCTTCGGCGATGGCACTGAGCAGCCGCTCACGACCAGAACGCCTCCCCGTCGAAGGTGTCCAGGCTGCGGCCCGGTTTGCGTTTGGAGCAGCCACAGGACTTCGTGGCACCGGTGGACAGGTGATTGTAGCGCACGGTCACTTCGTTGCCGCAGGTGCAGCGGCAACGCCACTGGGTGTTGCCTTGCTTGTCGGACGGCGCAACACGCAGCACTTCCAGTTGGCCGAACGTTTTGCCTGCGAGTTTTTTACGTGGGTTGGGCATCAGGGTTCCTTTTTGTATTTATTTTTGATACGCCAGCGGAGATGAGTGGGAGTAGGAGGAATGAAGTATGGCTGCATGGCTGCTGGGTACAGTTCTTCCAAGGGTGCGTAGTACCGGGCGCATTGTTTTCGTCGAACAATGGCACCGTGGGTGTCAATGGCTGTGACGATGACTTCCCTCGCGTCGTGGCTTTTGACAAACTTGCCATCTTTCACCTCAACCTTGGGGGCACGATGAAGCACTACGGCAGGCAGTTTCAAATGCTTGAAAAAGTGGTTCGGTTCTTTCACGACTGCGCCTCCGGCGAGAAATTGGTCTGCACGGCCATCCGACTGAACCGCTGCACCAGCGGCCAGTCCAGATCGGTGAGCATGACATCTTCATCGTGGATGAACTGCCAGGCGTCGTAATAGTTGCGCTTGGTGGGGTTTTTGCAGAAGCGCAGGATGCGACGCTGGGCCTCGACCTTGACGCGGTATTCGTGCGTGGTGGTCATCGCCACGTAGAACTCCCACAGGGTGTAGAGGAGAAACAGGGCGGCGACGATGCCGTAGGATATGAGGTAGGGGTTGGAGGTCATGGCAGTGGGGGTAGAGGGCACCAGTGGGAAACGAAGTCAAAGTCGGCGATGCTGGCGTTGCAGGTATTTACCGTGTCCGTGGCTTGGCTGTGCCACATCTTGACGGCGACCACCTCGTGGGACCAAATCTCTTGGTCGCGCTCGCCCATCGGTATCCAGCGGAACTCAGTCTTGCGCTGGATCAGTCTGAACGGGTTGAACTTCTGGAGGTAGTGCTGCCACCACGGCACCAAGTTGATGCCGTAGCCATCTTCGATCAGGGAGGCCGGCGTGTTGCCGCAGGTGGGACACGGGGGTTCGGGTGTGGGTGGGATGTTCATAGGACTTTACGCATTGGCGCTGGCACGACACCCAGTTCCACGGCTTTCTTGTAAAGCCCGATGCTGGTGATCACGCCGAGTTTCTTGCTCAGGTTGTGCTTGTGAACTGACACGGTCTGCGGAGCTACGCCGAGGATCTCGGCAACTTTTTTGCAGGGGTTGTCCTCAGCCAGCAGCTTGAGGATGCGGACTTGTTGTGGGCTGAGGAAGGTGCTCATGGTGGGGTTGTCGGCTGGTTGCGGTGGAATGTCAACAGTTAAAATGTAAAGTTCAGTTCTTCTTTAGCGGAAAAATGCCCAGTGGCTCGGAGCGTCGGCCAATGCAGGCAACGCCGTCAGCTTGCATGCGCGCGGGGCCGCCGTTGATTTTGATCCTGACCGCAACGGCAACAAGGTGTCATGGCCGCTGAGTGCCAGCATGCCGATTGCGGTAATGGAGGCATTTGCACGCGAGGGCTGGCTAAGTGCTGGCGCATTCTGGGGCAGGGATGCCATGCACTTTCAGGCCACGGTTTAGGCCACGGTTTAGGCAGTGAGCGCTGGCCGCCTCCTTGACTTCTTGGCATTCGGGCAGTTTGGTACGTCGGTCATCTTTGGCGGGGAGTGCTCGCTCATGTCTGCATGATCCTTGACAACGGCGAGCACGCCCCGCCCAGTCAACAAACTTGGCAGAAAGTCGAAAGATTCCACCGTCAAAACCGTTACCATGTCCATCACGCTCAGCTCTCCACGGGCCGCAACCGCCCTGCGCCGAGCTGCCGACACCGCCAAGATGACCCCCGGCGCACTGATTGAGCTACAGCTCTCACTCTGAGCGTGACCCACTTTCCCCGGCCAAACACTGGCAATCCCGCCCGCTAAACACCGAGGAAAACTCATGCCCATGACCACCGCCCGACCACGCGCTCAACTGCCCGACCTCTCCGAAGTCGCCACGCGAGCCAATCAAATGCGCAGCCCTGCCGTCTTTGTCACCGCCTCGCCCTTGCGCGAAGCTGAGACGAAACGCGACAAGGCCCGCATCCAGGAACTTGAAGCCGCACTAGCTGCCGCGCAAGCCGCCAACAAAGCGACCATCGAACGCGCCCAACGCGAATCCCGCATTGAAGCCGTCACGATCCGCGTTGTTGACCGGCGCGCCGACTGGGAAGCCAAGCAGCCCAAAGCCCGCAGCCCCCACATCATCGTGACCCCCGTCAGGATGATCACCTGCGAAACCTGGGAGCCGCCCACCCTCGACTAGGCCCGAAGAACTGGAAGCGCCGCACCCCTTACGGAGTGCGGCGCTTTTGCGTGCAGGGCCAGTGAATTACGCCCGCCTGCCCGAGTCGTTTATGTCGGCTACGTCGGCAATGATTCAGAGCGACGTAGCAACGTATTCACTGGTACCGTCATGCCCCGTTTCCGGGGAAGATGTTTTGTTTTCCTGTTCCCCACTCACATGAGCACGGAATCCATGCTGTCCATAGTGAATACCCCGGCGTCAATCGCCCGATTTACGGTGCGCGTGCTGCATTTGGCAACCTTGGCGATGGCCGCGACCCCGTAGGCGTGCATGTGAGTTTTGTCCCCCTTGTATGTGGGCTGTTTGCTGACTACGGTGACTGTGCGGCGGGAGGTTATGGCGTTAGGTCGTTGCTGGCTTCTTGGGCGGCGAGGATGAACTCTGCCGCAAGCGTGGGACAGATCGCGTTGCCATACCCTTTGAGCCGGGCGACCCGCGCTTCGCCTGTTGCTTGAGCTTCCTGAACGCTTGGAGTGCCGCTATGCACCACTCCACGGGGTAGCCCATCAACCAACGGCTGAGAGCCGGATTCAATGCGCCGCGCTTTGCCGTCTCGGCAGGGGACGAGTTGGTAATCGGACCAATGACTAAATTCACATCTTTGGGTAGATCCTTGCCCTCGCATTTTTCCGTGTATGTGTGCCCGCACTTCGGGTCGCTCGCTCTCGGGGTGGCCCAGCCCACTGTCAGATGCACCACCCGACCCAGCAGGCAGTTGCTCGGCACGTTCGCGCAGCTCTGGCCGTCCCCGTCTTTGTGATCCCTGGTGGTGGTGGTGGGCCATCCCGACAGGGCCACTTGTTGACTCAGCGGCACCCCCGTGTCCTGCGGGCGTGGCGGCAAACTGCCTCGGCTTCCATCCTGAGCTGTCGGGGAGCACCAGCCCGACAGGGTCGCCCCAGAAGTCAACACCGTCTGCGCCTGCATCGCTATTGGCATCCCCGCCCCGTTGCCGTTTTTGTGCTTCGCTTTGTTCTTCTCCTGCCGTGCGTCCCACGTCTCCAGTCCTTCTCCCAAATTCATCGCGTTGGCATCTGGTGTCGCCCAACCCGCCACCAGCTTCAGCGATGGTCCGCCCGTTCGGCCCGGAGGAGCTTTGTCCCCCGTTCCGTCGTTGGCTCGGGCCGTAGGCCACCCAGTACAGCCGTTGTCGGATGTGCGGTGCGCCGACGCCCGCAGCGCATAGATCGGCGGCCCCCACTTCATAGGCCATTCCTTCCAAGTCAGCACGTACTCCGGCGAGCCATTCACGTCCAAGTTTGCTCGCAACCTGCTCGCCAAAGACGACTGGAGGTCGACACTGGTCGATGAGCCACTTGAATGCTGGCCAAAGGTGGCGCTCGTCAGCAGTCCCCGCTCCTTGGCCTGCCGTGGAGAAAGGTTGGCAGGGGCAACTGCCTGTCCATATTTTGGCATCTCCCCATCCTGCCAATCGAAGGGCGCGGGGCCATCCCAAAATTCCTGCAAAGAAATGACACTGGGTGAACCTTTTAAGGTCGTTGGGGGTGACATCGACGATGGATCTTTCGTCAACCTCGCCGGCGGGAACGAGTCCTTGGGCGATGAGTTCCCTGATCCAAGCGGCTGCATTTTTGTCGTGTTCGTTGTAATAGTGCATGAAGGTGTAAGGTTGGTGGGTTCATCGTCCCAAAAATCTGTGGTGCTCACCATGCCTTCACCCTCCACACGCAACTCTCTTTACTCCAGCGGCGTCCATCCAGGCTGGTGAGCTTGGTGCCGTCGGGGCGTGGTCCCATGTCCTGGAGAAACTGGTCGAAGTTGTTGCGCCATTCAAGGCAGACGCTGGGTTTGTGCCGCCTGACCATGTTGTTCCAAGCGCAGTAGGTTGGATTGCGCAGGCTGTGGGCAAGGTGGTCAGGCTTGACCAGCGCCTCTTTCTTCGCACAGCCGCACGACGTAGAGCGTCCCGAGACCAGGCTGCCATAGATGACAGCGGGTTTGGTGGTGCCGCAGTCACAGCGGCAATGCCAGCGGGTTTGCCCTTTCCGGGGGCCAGTGTTCTTTTTGATCACAGTCCACCGACCATAGCGTTTGCCGGTGATGTCTTTGAAGCTGGTGCGCGTGTGCCGTGGGGCGTTGGTGACGGGGTAGCGGCGTGGCTCGGGCAGTGGCAGATGGTCGTCGGATGGGAGGTCCATGGCAGAGCAGTAGCAGGACTAACTGTTAATGTAAAGACCGAATTTGGCGGGGTGTGAAAAATTTTGGCGACGGGTTGAAGTGTAGAGCGTGGGGCGTGGGGAAGTGAGGCGGGTGGTAGGTTGAATACCAACAGACGAATCTAAAGTGAAAAACTTCTGAGGGGTCATATTACGTACATAAGGATTTCCGCCAAGGTGCTACGCCCACCCGCGTGGCCGGCCCCCCTCGCCGGAGACAGAGGCACTGCTGCTGCCCCTATGTACGCACCACCTGCACTCCGCAGCGCCGACACCCAGCACCAAGGTCGCCAGCCATCTAGGCTCTCCCCTGCACGCATTCCATTAACTACCAACAACGTCGATAACACGTACCAGCTTTCGTCTAACCATTACACTTAATCCCAGAAACCAGGACTCTCCGGTAATTCCTGTAAAGGCTCAACGTCATGCGCTTGATTCTCCATAATTGCAGGCCCGCAAATGTCCCCATTTCCGAAGAGGGAGAGCTGAATTTGAGGGGCATCGGTGTCGAGCAGGCCAGTAGCCTGCCTAGCCACGTGAACCGCGTGCTTGAGGTCTGAGGCGGTCTCAATGACGATCTTGCCCGAACTCGACTCAATTGCCTCAATAGCAGCCTCATAGGCCACCGTTCGGACGTGCTCAGCCTTGTCTTGCCAAGTCTCAACCAAGAGGGAGCGAGAATTTTCGGCGTTGCTCAGGCCCCCGAAAAGCGGGTCGGAACCTGTTTTCCCGCTAATATTCTGGCTCTGTGAAATTTTGGCCTTGAGCCGGCGAGGTATAAGCCAATCTTCCGAACCGCACCGGTTATATAGAGTCTTAACGTTCACGTCGAAACGCTCTGCCAGCGTAGGAAGGGGTACACCGAGTTCCGCTAGTCGCTGAATTTCCGGCCAGTGTGGAGTTGATACGAGGTTAGGCACAAGGCCAGAATACGCGCACAAGCCCCCCGCTGTCAACTTTGAGAGACTGGAGGGCAGCCGTGCCGCGATTCACCGGGACACAGAAAAGCCGTCACCCTTTACAGAGTGACGGCTTTGCAGGCTGGCAAGCTCTCAACCTTTCACAAATTCGCTTGAACCGTCTGCCGCTGTTTTGCGGTAGTAGTATTCTCGCGAGGGGCCAAAGGTGCAACTATTGGCTCTCCCGTTTCCGTTTGAGCTAATAGCGCGAAGGGGCTTCCGCAGCGACGCTGGCCAAGTTTCCCAAGCGGCGTCTTTGTGTGAGTTGAGAATTTGCAGGAGTGAGGATGGATTATTCATAGGCCATCAGTTTAACTGTTAATTTTCACCCGTCAAATCAATATCCTATATATTTTATATCTTTTTCCCTGCCTTAGCTTTGATCTTGGTACGCCTCATCATCACCCCAAAAATCAGTCTCTTGATCCTCCGCCAGTTTCGCCATCGGGACGGCGGGAGGCCCTTCCAGTGCTTCGCTGATAGAGGCTTGTGGCTCTTTCAGTGCTTCGAGCTCTTGCATTTGAGTCTGGCGCTCTTTTTCGGCGCGTTCGGCCATGGGGTCAGACACAACCAAAGGAGAAACAGGGGTGGGTCTTTCCATGGGGCTTACGCCGACTGTTTCAGGATGTTCTCTGTTTAACTTGTCGCATATAGCCTGATTGATCCAACGCGTTAAAGTAAACGTGTGAGGGAACCGGGCTTTATTGAGCCGGGCTTTAGTTTCGAGGTACAGAGCAAGAGAGATATTTTTCGGTTTCATAAGACCCATACTCTATGCAGAATACGTATAAATGTCAAATGCCATCTTGTGAAAGGATGAATACCGCTGTCCTGTCTTGTTCAAGAGGGACATCCCTCCTCTTCAGAATAATATTTTCGGGATTATATCATAGAGGATGTGTAC
>Ga0209499_1000144_pt1 | contig 52820 bp, 49 predicted proteins | sample C_130208_EF_Meta_FD_187306 | JGI IMG/M metagenome (GOLD analysis project Ga0209499, IMG submission 187306) | Freshwater microbial communities from Lake Croche, Canada to study carbon cycling - C_130208_EF_MetaG (SPAdes) (version 2) | ecosystem: Environmental > Aquatic > Freshwater > Lake...
GATTCTGTTGGTAAATTTGATATGATTATTTAGATTTTTCTCTTGAAAACTGAGTAACTGAATCGATTTTGCCGTCTAAGTTGAAGCTAAAAAGCTCCATCAAATTTTTGTCCCAAACGGTACCATCTTTGGATACTCGTTTCTCGGTGGAGTATACCATAATTCCTGAAACAGGATCGGTATCTTTTAATTTAAAAGGAATAATGTAAGTGGGTTTCCATTCCAAGGACTTGTAATTGGTGAATAAAGCAGGAATGTTTTCCTTGGTCAATTTGCTCACCGAACCATCAAAACCATTAATAGTTACCACATTTGCTAAAATAGCGGCAACTCCTTGGACGTCCATCGCATTATATGCTTTTACGAAATTTTCAATGGCAGCGACTTCCCCGCGGTTTGAAAATTGGAATGCACTCCCATCTCCCTCAGATCCTGGCTTCTCTGCGATGTATTTTCCTCCGGATGTTTTACCGAATTCATTATTAGCAGGAATAGAAGAGTATTGTACGACATTCTCGATTTTTCCAGCTTTATCGATGAAAAACATCTCCAATAAATTCAAGTTTTGTTTCGAGCCATTTTTGAAAACACGGTCTTCCGTCGATTGAACCATCACGATTTCCTTGCTCGAACCTTCCACCTTAATGGGCACCATGGCCATGGGTTTATTGCTCACCGACTTTAAGGTCGCCACAGCTTTCTTATGACTTTCACTACTTCTTTTCACATACTCATCTGACCAAAGTTTAACTTCTGCGTCATGGTCAATGGCATTAAAAGCATCCACCGCTTTCAAAACGGTTTGAACACTTTTTTCAGAGCCTAATTCGAAACTTTTTCCTTTATCTTCTTGGACAAAAATTTTACCCGCTTTTTGGGCATTTGCAATGAATGAAGCGGCAACGAATGCGCTCAATAAAAGTAATTTTTTCATGAATTTTTTATTTGTTTAATTTTCTAGAAAGATATTATATTTTATTCTTATTTTGAAAAAATTTAGGTTGGACTTTGTACCTTTTTGCATTTTTAGGAACAGATTATCCTTTGGTTTAAATGACCAGCGATTGACTTTATTTAATTTTAAATAAATTTTACGCTGCGGAAACTTTGTAAACTAGTAACATTCCAAGACAAATAATCTTGTATATATTCATTCATAAACTAAATAATCATTAAATGAAAATTGCCCTTACACTCTTCTTAGCTTTGAGCCTTTTTGCTTGTAACAATACGTATAAAATCACAAGAAAAGAATTTATTGGCACTTGGCACCTAACCAGCATCAATACGAATACCGTTGATAAAGGGGTGCTCATGTATAATCCTGACGGTCAGATGGTGGCCATGCTGAGTTTAAAAGATACCATCGTCATAGGCTATAGTGGAAAATATGAAATTAATACGAAGGATTCAATCGTAACTCACTTCCGTGATTTCTATTCGATTCTTCCTCACCCTAGACCAGACATCGTACCTATTTTTATTAGAGATTATTCATTTAGCCAAGATTTCCAAGTACTTACTTTAAAGCCAAAAGAGTTAAAAGGGCAGGAACTTATTTGGAAAAAAGTAAATCCTCAAAAATAATTAGACCGATAGAGTCTATTTCTTGTATCGTTTAAATTTAAGCAAAGCCACATTTCACCTGAAAACTCCTCTCGTGCTACCTGTTTTGCTACCAACCCTGTAAAATAAATGAATCCATTCTTTTGAAGTGGATTCTGGTGGTCCCCAAGGCCGACTCTTTAAGTTCACTATTGGACCTCATTCAGATCAGCACGAAACCCATTTTTTTTGATTCAAGAAAATGGGATTATTAATTCCGATTCAAGTGTTTTAAAATCAGTTCCTTGTCCTCATCTTTTTACTATTTGGATTAAAATATAATCGCTCTTTTTTATATTTATTAAATGTGCATTAAGGTTTTAAATTTCTTTTTGGTTTCTTAAAGAAATTTATAATTTTGAAAAAATCTAAATTTAAAACGATGAAAAAAATATTGCTCTTAACATTTTTGTTTTCAAGCTATTGCCTTCAGGCGCAAATGATAAACGATCCGTCGTTTGATTCTAAGGTTTTACAACCATTATATAAAAACAATAAAGGTCCTAAGGTTTTAATGGAAGGCGGACATCATAATTTTTTCGTACAAAAAAGTTTAATGAATCCATTTATTGACTTAGTCAAGTCAGATGGATATAATCCAGAAATAGATTCATTGCCTATTACTAAAAAATACTTATCTAAATATGATATAGTTGTGCTGAATCCAGCCATGCCGTTTGATTATGGAACAAAAAAAGAGGTGGGGGATTTGATTACATTTACGAAGGAAGAAATAGATCATTTATACGATTATGTAAACAAAGGGGGCTCACTTTTTATATTAGCGGAAAGGTCTCCTTTTGTCAATGCGATGGCACCCTTATTAAATAAGTTTGGCATTAACGCGAGCTATGGAACTTTAGCTGATACACTGCACAAGGATAAAGAATTTGGTAAGAATATCATCCATTATTCAAAGGAAAATGGCTTGCTATCGGCTAATCATCCCATCTTAAAAGGACGCAATGCGAGTGAGGAAATTAATCATATAATTTTGATTGGGGGAAGTGCCTTTAAAGGAAAGGACTATACGAATCTTTTACCTACCTCTAGTGCCGCGCAAATGGGAAATGCTGGAGTTATTACGCCTGTAGAACAGGGATCCTCAGCAGGTTTAGCAGGGAAAGTGGGCAAAGGTAAGCTGGTCGTTCTTTCAGATACTGAGTTATTCATAGCCATGCTTTTTGGAAAGGATAAGGTTAAGGTGGGGATGCAAATGCCAAATTATGATTTGAAACAATTTGCTCTTAATATCATGCATTGGCTTTCAAAGTAAATTCTACTTGTGGGAAAATGCCATTTATGATACCAAAGATTTTGCCAGACTTGGCCAATAGGGTATTCCTAAATTTTTGAAATTAACTAATATTAAAAAAAGGGAAAGCCGAAACCCTATTTAAGTAGGCAATATTTAATTATGCATTATGAAATCAGTATTAATTACAGGAACAAGTAAGGGCATTGGTTTTGAGACAGCCCTTTCTTTTGCTCGAGGAGGCTATAAAGTTTTTGCAACTATGAGAAATCTTGAAGCTGTGTCAACTTTACAAAAACAAATCACCGACGAATCATTAAATATTATCATATATAAAATGGACGTGGATTCGGATGATTCAGTTAAACATTGCATTCAAAGTATTATTAAGGAGCATGGAATCATAGATGTATTGGTAAATAATGCAGGTATAGAACGTCATGGTTCAATCGAAGAATTGCCAATGAGTGATTTTAAAGCTATTATGGAGACCAATTATTTTGGTGTAATCCGATGCATTCAGGCAGTACTACCTCAAATGAGAGAAAATAAAAATGGTTGTATTATTAATGTTGGTTCAGTCGCAGGAAAAATTGCTAATACTCCTTTAAGTGCTTATTGCGCCAGCAAATTTGCTTTAGAAGCACTTATTGAATCTTTAGCAGGAGAAGTGAAACCATTTAATATCAGGGTATCGTTAATAGAACCAGGTATTATTGATACAAAAATGGCACAAGACATTACTGTGGATAGCCATTCTAAATATCCACAGGTACTTCGTTTTGGAGCTATGTTCGAAGAATCGCTTAAACAGCCTACGCCTCCTTCAATGGTAGCTGATCTAATGTTTGAAATAGCCAATGGAGACACTTGGCAATTAAGACACCCCGTTGGTCCCACAGCACTTCCATTTTTAGGATGGCGGGCATCTTTGACAGATGAACAATGGGTTGACTTTAATGCCCAAACTGATGAAGAGTGGTTCAATTCAGTTGAAACAACTTTTGGCATGAACGTTAGGCGGGGCAAATAGTTAAACGGACAGATTTAAATACCTAGCAAGAACTTGCAACAAATGTGTTTGCAAAAGCTGGGCGGACGAAAGCACCTCTAATGATTCAAAAAAAGAGTTTTTAAGTTTGATGAAAATACCGAGAGACCTCTAGTAATAGGGGTCTCTTTTTTTGTAATTCGTCAGCAATAATTGGATCGATAAAGGTTACTTATTACTACTTCGTTTAAATTTAAACAAACTCACATTTCACCTGAAAACCCCTCTCGTGCTACCTGTTTTGCTACCACCCCCGTAAAATAAAAGAATCCACCCTGTTGAGGTGGATTTAGGTGTACCCAAAAGGCCAACTCTAATGCTACACTATTGGATCTCATTCAGATCAGTACGAAACCCAAAACTTTATAATTAAATAATATTGGATTATTTTATTTGGTTCAAGTGGTTTTAAATCAGTTTATTGTGCTCATTTGTTTGCTTTTTGTACCGTTAAATCAGTCGGGATTTGTTTTATTTTAAATGAAATTTATAAAATAGTACTTTAGTTATAAATTATTGTACCTTTCCAAAATAGGTGGAGAGATTCCACTTTTAAATACTTCTAAATATTTTAAACAAAAAAAATTATGAAAAAATTATTATTAAGTATTCTTGTGTCAGCGTCAATGATTGCTTGTACAAGTCAAGAAACAAAAACAAAAGCAAAAACTGAAACAACAGGAACTGTAACTGCTTCGGGTCCAGATGTAGATTTAATTAAAAAAAGTATTACAGCATTTGCCAATGGAGACTGGGCTACTTACGCTTCCACTTATGCCGATACTGCAAAATCGTATCATAATATTTGGCCATCTAATACTGATACAACGGTGGGTGTAAAAATTCCAGTACTTATTGAAGGCTTCAAAAAACAAAGAGAATTAATGGATGGTAATTTAACTATGGGGGGCGCTATTTATGAAGTAGTCACAATGCCTGATGGAAGCAAGTATGGCCATGTTTGGGTTGATTTTACTTGGAAAAATAAAAAAGGAGAAGTGGGTAAATCTGTTCTTTTTGATTCTTATGGTATTAATAAAGACGGAAAAATTTCTTTCGAGTGGCCAATTTATGATACAAAAGATGTTGTAAATCTTAAGTAATTTATGTTTTAAAGTATGATAAAATAGAGAAGAGACCTCTGAAAATGGGGTCTCTTTTTTATGATTCCTTTTTTAATTAAAAACATGTTAATATGTGGAGCCCAGACCCCACTTTAAAAAGCGGAATTTTTATTTAATAATACAACCCTATTAGTATGAATAAATTACTTTTCATCTTCCTATTGGTGGTCATTAGCCAGCCTATATGGTCGCAAATTATCGATGTTCACACCCACTCGTATATAGGTTCAGAATTTTATCCTGCAGGTATTCTAAATGGAGTTAAGCCGGCTAAAAGTGCTGACCTTCACTTAAGAGAAACGATTGCCGAAATGGATAAGAATAATATCAAATTTTCAGTTGTGAGTGGCTCGGTTGAAAGTGTTGAAAAGTATGTTAAAGCAGATGCTCGATTTATTCCAGGCTTTTCAGATATAGAACCTATGGGGCAATTAATGCCGATTGCTGAATTTGAACAATTTATTAAAGACGGAAAGATTAAGGTATTTGGAGAAATTGGTTCCGCATACCATGGTCGTACGCTGAATGATCCCATGTATGCCCCCTATTTAAAAATTTGCGAAAAGTATGACATACCCGTTGGGTATCATACGGGGGGTAGCTTCCCAGAGGCGTATCTAAAATATCCAAAATTCAGAATGGCCCTTGGCGACCCATTATTGATTGAAGATGTGTTGGTTGACTATCCTAAATTGCGCGTTTATCTAATGCACGGAGGGGCAAATTATTTTGAAAATACAGTTAGCATGATGACTTTATATCCTCATCTCTATATTGATGTAGCTGTTTTACTCTGGACAGACAAAACGACACAAAACTATGCGATTCGATTATTTAAGTTAGCTAAAGAGTCAGAGGTGCTTGACCGGGTTATGTTTGGGTCGGATCCTATGGTATGGCCAGGCGCATTATCTAAATCTGTCGAATTTCTCAATGCGCAGTCCTATCTGAGCGATAAAGAAAAGAGAATGATTTTTTATGAGAATGCAAAAACGTTTTTGAAATTATAAAGAGTCAGTAAAATAAGTTGAATCGATACTATTTTTTGTCTTTGTTTAATTTTAAATTTGATTTAGTTCGAAACACTCCTGAAGGAAAATACCAATTTATTGACGACGTACAACTTCGTTTAAATTTAAACAAAGTTATATTTTCTCATAAAAACCCCTCTCGTGCTACCTGTTTTGCTACCACTCCCGTAAAATAAAAGAATCCACCCTTTAGAGGTGGATTCTGGTGGTCCCACTAGCCTAGTCGATACGGCTACAATCAAATTTTAATCGGATAAACACCTTTCAGGATTATTATGTTCCAATTTCTTGGACTTATTCAATTCGATTTGAGTGGGTTGAAATCAGTTCCTTATGCTCGCTTGTTTGCTGCTTTGAATTAAATTTATTTTAAGGTTAAACTGTGTAGAATTTAGTTATACCAAGATTTGTTTTAGTAATTTTTATTATTTTTTCTAATGTATAATTTTCGATATTTATCCAGGTCAAACAAATAATAATCTGATAAAATTATTTTGTAAATATTATGATAAGTATAAATTCCAAACTCACCTGGGCTCTTAGTGAAAAATTCATTTTTACCGACAGCCTCGATAATAAATCGTGGTTTCATAGTTTTAATATCAAATATATATTTATTAATAACATTAGCTCTGATTTTTTCATTGGATATTTTATGATAAAGGGCTGCAATATTTGGATATCTAGATCCGGAAAGCAATTCATTTTCAACGTAATATGAATTATCCCATCCCCAAACAATTAGTCGATCGTTAATTCTAAAATTTAAAGCTATTGAGTTACTTAATTTATTAGATTTTATGAAATTGAATTTTGAATCATAAGAAAGTTGTTTTAAAATGTTGTTTGAAGCATTTTTATTAAGATTGAAGAAATAAAAAACTGATGTAATATATAATATTGGAAATAATAAGAATTTATATTTTGCTTTAATACTAAATAAAAATTTAATAGAAAATGGAATTAGAATGGTTACAAAGGGTAATAAAAAAAGTAATTGATGATCAAAAAAACTTGCGGTATTATAATATGTTAGGAAGCAGGCGAAGTTGCCCAACAAAAAAAGTAAGGTCATCATAAAAATCTTTTTCTGATTTATTAGAATACTTATTTTTTTCTTTTGAATAATTGATAAAAATCCAATTAATGAAATTATATAAATAAAACATATTAGAGATTTGCGAAAATGAATTAAAATTTTGTAAAAATGTCTATAAATATTAAAATCTACGTTAAACCAACCCTCATAACTCAAATTACGACGTAATTCTAAATGTTCCCAAAAATCATCTTGTTTATCAAACAATATAATGGGCAGTATAATAGTTGTTAAAGAGATTAAATTTGAAATAAACAGGATAATTAATCCTTCGAAATTTTTTAAATGAATCAAATAAAAAATAAGTAGTAACTCTAAGGCAATACTTATAAGTAGTGTTTGCTCTTTTGCAATGTTTGATAATGGGATTAAAAGTCCAATTATTATTAAATAAAATTTTGATTTAAAATCATTTAGAAAATAACATGAAAAAAGGTAAATTATTACTGATAAAATAATTATTGCAGGTAACTCGGAATTATATGATATAATCATATTTTCTGTAGTTAAACTGATTATTATAGTTAAAAGCAAGCATGAAATTATTGCTTTATTGTTATTGAAATATTTTTGAAATATCTTGAAGTTTATGAAAATATAGAGGGACCACAAAATGTTGCACAAAATTCTGGCATGCAGCCATTTCAATGAATTTGTAAAAATACAAAATAGGGACAATGGTAAAATTGTTAAAAATCTACCAAATTGAATTGGATTATATTGTTCAAAATAGAATTTCGGGCTATGAAATAGATTTCTAGCATATAAAATCCATTCACTTTCATCACCATCAGGCTCCCTAATGTATAAATACGGAATCCAACAAATAAATATTGAAATAACTATGCATAAAAAAAGAAGTAAGAAACTTCTAAAATGGTTCTTTTTTCTATTTTTTATTAGTTCATGGACTAAAACTGAGATAGCTGAAAGAAATAATAATTTTACAATTATCCAATCGTGAATGTTATTATAAATTATTTCATACATATAACATTTCTATAAAAAGTAAAAATTCTCAATAAGAGTCAAATAAGTGAATTTGTATAAATTCATTTATTTGGGGTTTAAAAATTAAATTTCTTAAAATCAGATATTTAAAATTCTTTAAAAATTTTATAGTTTCTTACTTTGTGCCTTAATTAAAAAAATCTATTCGCTCATTAGGCAGTGCTACTTATATCACCGTTTAATTTTTTTATTATTGTAATTTATTTAAATCATTGTGCCATTTTACAAATTTTTATTCTTTTCCCTCTTGTTAGTTGAATAAAAATAATCTTACAATTTAATATTTTTAATTAAAAAAAATGAGAACTTTAAACTTTGGGTAATAAAAATAAATTTTAATTAAAAGATGGATAATTTAAGGTATAATATTTATTATAATAATATTTTAAGCGATGTATTTGGCGAAGAGGTTGTTCTGGTAAACTTAGAATCTGGAGTTTATTATAGTTTAAAGTATTCTGCCGCTCAAATTTGGATTCGATTAATTAATCAATATTCCCCAACTGAAGTATTTGCTGATTTGATTCAAATTTATCAAGTTGATGAAAATGATTTGATATCTGAAATTAATCTATTTATTACTCAATTACTTGAAGACAAAATCATTAAAATTGCCTCAGAGACAGAGAAAAAGTCAATTGAATTTAATTCAAAAGGAATTTTGGTAACCTATACGTCACCGGTAGTTGAAACATTTTCTGACATGCAAGAGATTCTACTCCTCGATCCTGTACATGATGTCGATAAAGCAGGATGGCCCATCAGTAAAAATTCGGATACCGCTTCCTAGTTTACATTATGGGGGATATAGATCTATTTTATAAATCAGTTTATAATCAAACTGATAAGGTATTTGCTTTGAATTTAGAGGTTGAAATTCGACAAATATTTGTTGGAGATATGATGATTCAATGTCGATTTGCCGGTGCTGCCCTCATACCTGTTATTATGCCTGCTTTAGAACACCTTATCGTTGATGCAACAAAGGAAAGTTTGACTGATTATAAAATTGATATTTGGGACACTGAGTCCACAAAGATAGATTTCCCAACCGCTCCTTGCGGAATCGATGATATTTTAGTTAGTGGAGAATTAGATGGTTTTATTTCTGAACGATATGAAGCCGCATTCTTTACACATGCGCGCATGTTGACACTTATCGACCACTATAAAAAACGTGGGGTTGTATGTTTAGTCACCAGTACAGATATTCCTGCCTTTGAACTTGCTTGCCCATTGAGGGGAATTTTAAGTTGGATTTTACGTCGAAATGAAACCGCAATGATTCATGCAGCGTCTGTAGGAACAACTGATGGGTATGTAATAATTGGGGGTAATAGTGGCGCAGGGAAATCATCCACTGCTCTCAGGAGTCTTGCGGGAGGCATGTTTTATCTGGGTGATGATATATGTGCGATTTCGAATAAGAATAACAATCCTACAGTCCATAGCATTTACTCATCCGGTAAAACATTTAGTTCCGATTTAAAATTTTTCCCAGCCTTAATCTCTTCGGTCCACAGTCATTTCGAAGAATTTTATGAAAAAGAAGTTTATTTCTTTCATAATCAATTCAAGTCACAACTTCCCAAATCAGGGAAAATCAAGGCTGTTATAATTCCGCATCAAGATCTTACATTGGCAATTGGTTTTCAAAAAATTTCTTTTGCTAAAGCTTTGAGTGTTATATGCTCCTCAACGAAAGATTTACTGCCCAATGCTGGTAACGAAATTTTTCATATACTGTCATCCATTTTACACCAAACGCCTTGCTATAGGTTCAACTTGGGAAATAATCCAAGCCTCATTTCAGATTCATTGGCTAATTTTATTTCATCCTTGAAACTTTCTCACCGCTAACATGAATGCTTATTTTAAGGCTAGAGAAGGCCTAGATGCTCTTAAAAGTGCTTTACTTGAGAGGCCTTGTAAAATTGCATTTTTGGGCAATAGCATTACCGCTCAAAAAGAAGGATATGCGCACCAATTAGCTAGTCAAATTAATGACTATTTTCCCCCTACTCATGAATTTATATTCGCTGGAATAGGCGGAATAGGTTCGTTAGCATCCTGTTTTTTGATCGAGGACTTTGTTCTCCGACATCATCCGGACTTCTGTTTCGTTGAATGTACGGTTGCTGATATTGGCTATGCAACTCCTCCTCAATATTTAAAACCAGCGTTAGAAGGCATTATAAAAAAACTGATTTCATCGTCTACTAAAATTTGTTTTCTTCACCTCTATAGTAATCATACATCACCTGAACGAGCAAATGAAGTCATATCAGTTTACGAAGAAGTTATAGATTATTATAAGATTCCATCAATCAATGTCCGCGAAAAAATCAATTCAGGCATTCTAGATAAGGCCTTTCACGTAACAGATATCCTCCATGATGGAGTGCATACGACGAATCAAGGGGCACTTCTTTATGCAGATGCAATCTTGAACGCCTTCATCTATATGTTAAATATAAAGATGGATATAAGTAGTCGACCGAATGAAAGTCCTATCTTTGGTTTTCGATATACGCAAATTGTTCTTCCTGAATCATTGCTTCATGATCCTTCTAAACACTTAGTAAAAGCAAGATTTAGGGGCTTGATTAAGTATATTCAAATGGGTAATGCATATACTTTTGAAACTTCATTGGTCGATGGATTGATTATTGGTTTTTTTATTATTGCGGATGATACATCTGGAGTGATTCATGTTTGCTTTGGAGATAATTCATTTCATGTTCAAACATATGATCAATGGTGTCACAAGGAACGGATTCAAGCTGTTATTTTAGAAAAACAAGTACCCAAAAATCAAAAACTTAGAATTTCGTTAACAACTTTAGATAGTGCTTCAAGGGGAGCAAATGGTACATCGAATAATTATAAAAAAATAGGTAGTTCATTTAAATTTATGGGATTGATGGTTTCCTATGCTAGTGAACCAAAGCTAAAAGCAAGATTATGGTAAATGTAAAAAAAGATCCTTTAGTGAGTATCATAACTGCAACTCTAAATGCTGGTAAATACTTGCATGAGGCACTTAATAGCATTTCGAATCAGACGTATCAAAATTTTGAAGTTTTAATTATTGACGGGGACTCAACAGACAATACCAAAGAAGTTGCCAATTCATTTCCCCAAGTATCGTTCATCACACAAAATGGGAAAGGACTTTTTGATGCTTGGAATCAAGGCATTCAAATGTCCACTGGTGAGTTTGTTGCAATTTTAGATAGCGATGATATTTGGGAGACTACCACTTTGTCAGATCATTTGAATGCATTATTAAATCACCCCGAAAAGTTAGGATCAGTTGGCCATGTAAAATTCTTTTTAGAAAAAAACCAAACTCCTCCACCCGAATTTAAACTCTCCTTATTAGAAAAATCTCATCTAGCCTATATGCCTGGATGTTTTATGGGACGCAAAGAAATATTTAATAGAATTGGATATTATGAAACGGAATGGAAAATCGCTAGTGATATTATTTGGTTTGGCAAAGTAAAAGATTTAAAAGATGAGATTTGCTTATTGGATCGTGTCGTCTTACATAAAAGGGTTCATAAAAATAATATTTCATACAATTCGGTCGATGAAGAAATCTATGGGCGTGAATTATTAAAATTGTTACATTCAAAGCTAAAATCTAAAAGGGGATAATTGAACCTATGAATTTCATTGAACGAATTGACCTAATTCAAAAAGTAAAGGAGTCTGTTGAACAAAATAAAGGGTTCGCTATGGGAAAACTGGGCTTTTCCGAACAGTTCCTTTTGGGATATTTGCCCTTTAAGGATACTAACCCTAATATTGTTCAATTAAAAGCCCATGAAGCCATGTTACGCTTTCACTGCGAGATTCAATTTGGTGTATTTCCGACCAATGCAACTTTTTTACATGAATTTGCTCAATTTTACGTACCACATGTTCAGCAAATAGATATACTTGGACTTTTTCAGGCCGAACAAGAAGAAAAGGTAATTAAAGAGAATGAATTAAACGCGCAATTTATTCCATATCAATTTACTGAGCCGGATAGGTCGATTCCAGCTAATGAAAAAAATTGTTATTTGCCATTTTTTGAAGGGAAGAAAATACTCTTTATTTCTCCTTTTGCAGATTTATTAAAATCTAGAGCAACGAAAGCTACGTTTGAATCTGTATGGAGTAATATTCATAAAATTTGGTTTTGGCCTAGTGAAGTTAATGCATATGAAATTCCTTATTCTTATGTAACTTCAGTTGATACGTATAAAAAATATACAAATTCACTGGCTTTATTTGATTCAATTTGTGCTAATATTATAGAGGTGGACTTTGATGTTGCTTTTATAGGCGCTGGAGCTTTGGGGCTTCCAATTGCTGCTCATTTAAAAGGTCAAGGTAAAATTGCAATTTCTTTGGGGGGACATCTACAAGTATTATTTGGGATTAGTGGTGGCCGATGGAGTAAAGATGAATTTTGGACAACCAATTATATCAATCATCATTGGATTGAAATGCCTAAAAAATATCACCCTGAAAATAAATCTATATTAACAGATAATAGTGCCTATTGGTAAATGTAAATACTTATGCTTCAAACTCCCGTAGCCATATTTATATTTAATCGACCACACTGTACACAACAGTTGGTGCATGCGTTAGCTGTCGTTAAGCCTGCTAATCTATTTGTAATTGCTGATGGTCCGCGAAATGCAAGTGATATTGAGCTTTGTAAACAAACACGTGCCATAATAGACCAGATTGATTGGTCATGCACTATTGTAAAGCGATATGCAAATTCAAACATTGGTTGCAGAGAGAGTGTCCCGAAAGGCTTAAATTGGGTATTTGAACAAGTAGATACGTGTATTATTTTAGAGGATGACTGTATCCCTCAACCTAGTTTTTTCCCTTTTTGTCAAGAATTATTGTCTCGGTATAAACATGATGATCGTGTCATGACAGTAGGTGGACATAGGAGCGATGGGCCAAATGAATTGGGTACTGAGAGTTATTATTTCTCTAAATATCCGAGTGTATGGGGCTGGGCAACGTGGAAAGAAAAATGGGCTAAATATGATTTGAATATGAGTCAATGGGCGGAACTTAAGGATTTAAAATGGTTGGATGACGTCTTACAAACTCCTAAGGCTGTAGCTTATTGGAGCCGTATGTTTAATCATATGAAAAATGGATTAGATACATGGGATTATGCGCTTGCTTATAGCTGTTGGTTCCATAATGGTCTTTCCATTCGTTCAAGGGTAAATATGATCTCAAATGTTGGATTTGGGAAGGATGCGACCCATACTCATCAGCAGACTGTTATGGCAGATATTTATGCCAATCCAATTGATATAAAATTTCCATTGAAGCATCCTACATCTATATCAATTGATAAAGAAATGGATGATCGAATTGAATGGGTTAGTTTTAGTGGTATGGATGAGCGTAGGTTACAAATAGTAAGAGAGAACATTAATAAATCAAGATCAAATAAAGGTTCTTGAAGTAGTGCATTTGGCAACCCATGAGTCTTTTGGTGGTGTTGCAAGGGCTTCTATTTGTATTTTGCATGCGTTAAAGGTTCAGCCTGTTCTTTGATCTATGTTCACCTTGCTTAAAATATCAGATTATGAGGTATTTTGGCCCTTCAACCCCAGAAACCTCATGCTCAATAAAGCATATCCATGAGTTATTAAAGTCGAATCAGAAATAGAAACTTGGTAAAAATGTAATTTTGGAATCTTATGGAGAAATAAGTGGAGGGATTGTTGACACGATAAATGCTCATCAGGCTTCGATTGTTCATTTACATTGGATCTTAAAAGAAGAAGGGCTTGCCAGAAAGTTGGCATCAGCAGGCAGGAAAATGTAATAGAGTAATTTTCTTCAGTAAGGGTAGAACAACAATATTATGACCTTTACCCAAAAACCATTAGCGATGGAAAAACTGAATTGAAAATTGATTTGGATGATCAGTTATAGGGCGATTTTTATTTGATGATTCAATAGTATTTGTAAATAGATTCGATTTGAGCGTATTTAAAATCCTCAAAAATACTCTTGAAGAGAAAAATATGAATACATGAATTACCTGATTTCCCTTAAAGAACATCTTAACCAGCTGAATCACTTGTAATAATCGGAAGATGTGAATTAAGAAATTTTGGCTGAAGGATAAGTTAATTCGGTATTTATTACTATTGTTCTTGTGGGGATTACCATAAATTTTATTGACAAAAATCGTGGTCTGTCTAACTAAATCACCGAGTTTCATAAATCTCTCAGCATCTGCTGTAATTTTAACTAATTGTTTATCATCAATTTGAGTAGAAAGTGTAAGAATATCGTAAATGTATTTTGTAGTATGTCCATTTATCCAATTACCAAGATTAAATGCATTTGCAACCGTGATAATGTATCGATCCTCGGGAGAAGGTATGTAGTAAGTTGGAAAGTTTTTTGCTTTTACTTTACGTTTCCAAAGGTTGGATGTAAATTTTTGAGAAATGGATTTCTCTCCAGAAATAGCGGCAAAGTGCACATCTAAATCAAAAATTCCTTCTAATTTTTGAAAATTTTCTGCATGGAGTTTCATTGGGCTAGTTAAATAAGCCCATTTACGTGGTTTTTCAGATTTATGCCAACCTGAATTTTCAAATATCTGCCTGCATTTCTCCCAGTCTTCTTCATGTATCAATAAGTCTATATCTCGTGAAGTGCGCATAAATGCAAGTGGGCTATCGTCTAACATTTCACAAACACCTTTTAATGCTAAAAATTCGATATTCTCTTTATCAAGTACAGCAGTTATCTTTTGATATTCATTAATAATGTATTGATTTTTTGTCCAAGTGTACCTAGGAAGGCCGGCCAAGAATTGAGCATTCTTCGGTACAAATTGTTCCCATTGACCAACTTCGCAGCTATTTTGAATTTTTTTTACGGCATAAGGCATTAGCTCTTTACAAGAAAAGAGTAAATCTTCATAGTCTTTAGTATTTTTCCACAACTGTTCCCAATACTTGATGGCGTCATTCTCTTCACATGAAATCAATTTCAAAATCGCCAATTCTTCATGACTAGGCTTGAATTTTAATATTCCGAATGGAATTTTCTGGCTTAATTCTATTGCAAATTTATTTCCCATAATTTATTGTTGATTCCTTCTGCGATCTAATGCTTCTTTTAAAACAGCTACATATTGTTTGGCGTCTGGCCTGTATAATCGATCAATATTCCCAGAATGTATTCTTCTAAACGCAAGCACATCAGGAAGTAAAAACTCTGATAATCCTACATATTTAGCTCTATCATACCAGTCGATGAACTCAGCCACCTTCCATTTAGATTGAAAATCTCCTACCAGGAGAAAATCACTTTTAGAAATTAAAAGGGCTATCGGACTATAACCTACAAAAGTTTTAACCCCTTTTTGAAGATCGGCATGCTCGTTAATAGAAATATCATAAAATTCTTTCACTTGTCCATAGACCATATTAACATCAGCTCGATTAATTAAGACCTCTAACTGGAGTTTTAATTTATTAGGAGCCCAAATGTCATCGGCATCTAAAAATGCAATATATTCGCCATTGGCATGTCTGATGCCATTATTTCTTGCTGCAGAGGCGCCTGAATTGATTTGTTTGATTAGTCGGATACGCGGGTCATTGAAGCCTTTTATTTTTTCTTCAAAATTATCCGTTGACCCATCATCGATTACTATAATTTCGAGTTTTTCAATTCCCTGTGACAATACACTTGTTATAGCCTCTTGTATGTATAGGGCATTATTATAAATCGGTATAATTACACTAATTTGAGGTGTTGTAATAGCCATATATCTCGTTTGAAATAGAACATCGATTCATAAAAATAGTCTTTTTTAGGTTTTTTTGAATCATATTTTTTCATAAAAAATAATACTAAATCGTGGATTCAAATTTTGGCACCTTTTTATCCCTGTATTATTTCGATAAAAGACGAGTGATTTTACGTATTTTCGTGTCGACAACTCACTCAATTAGCCTTCTTTCACTTGGTATAATTGTTCAATATTTATTTGATCGTGTTCATGATAAGGCTGAGATTAAATTACTTCCTGCAGGTATTCTATTAACTTTTATATTAATTTTATTTAATTTAATATAATAGTTTTACTTTATACCATGCACATTTCATTAACTCGTTTAAAAAGTTTCATATCGGATTTAAGAGAAAAGCTAATTCATAAAATACTCTTTTTAAATACTCATTTTTATGTAAGCGAAGACCTTGACAAAATTCATAGCCAAATCGTTCAAGATACTGAGAGGCTTGATAATATGTTGGCGGCTTTACTTACCCAACTACTTCCATCAGTAATAGTGATTATAGGTCTTTCAGGGGTTCTAATTTATTTGAATTTTAGCCTATTTGTTTTGTTATTAGTTTTTCTTTCAATTGTGTATTTAGTTGGTGTACTGCTAAGTAAGAAACTTGAATTATCCAATCAAGATAATTATGAAGATTTTGCCAAATTTTCTGCAGGAGTAACATTTATTTTTAAATTAAGACAGTGAAAGCCAATTTTTGCACTCTTTTTAATAGTAATTACCTTAGCCGCGGGCTAGTAATGTATGATTCATTATTAAAAACATGTGATAATTTTCATCTTTATGTATTTGCATTTAACAATGACTGTTACCAATTCTTAAGTTCCCAAGTTTATGAACATTTAACAATCATTTCGCTAAAGCAGTTTGAGGATCCTGCTTTGCTAGAAGTGAAAACCTTACGTTCGGCTACAGAATATTGCTGGACATGCACTCCATCTTCGATATTGTATTGTTTAAATACTTTTAATCTTGAATCTTGCACCTATATAGACGCAGATTTATTTTTTTACGGCGATCCAAGGATATTAATCCAAGAAATGGGGGATAAGTCTGTACTAATAACGGAACACAGGTATACTAAAGAATATGATCAGCTAGCGATCAGCGGAAAATATTGTGTTCAATTTATTACATTTAAAGCTAATGATCAGGGTATGCAAGTTTTGAAGTGGTGGCGGGATCGTTGTTTGGAGTGGTGTTATGCAAGAGTGGAAGATGGTAAGTTTGGAGACCAAAGGTATCTCGACGATTGGCCTCAAAGGTTTGAAGGAGTACATGAATTATCTCACTTGGGTGGTGGAGTAGCTCCATGGAATTTACAGCAGTATGATTTTTTTCAAAATTCACAGAATATCACGGCTATTGAAAAATCTACTGGCAAAGAATTTAATTTGATATTTTTTCACTTTCATGGGGTAAAATTTTATGAAAATAATATGGTTAGTTATTTCCCATATTCGTGTTCAAAAAGTGTTTTAAAGATTTTTCACAATCAGTACATTAAGTTACTGATGGAATCTAAATCTGAAGTGTTCTCTATCGACCCATCTTTTGATTCCAATGGTACATTTGGGAAATCTCCTTTTCCGCCAATGAATATAATTAGGGCATTAAAGTTTTTTATTGCTTTTTTAATTTTTGATAGAGACTTCAAGAACTTTAAGAAAAGCATGTCTGAATATCATTATTACAAAATGAAAGTATAAATGGCAAAATTGATTGATCTTACTAACTTTCACTGATATTAGAGGGAATCTTACTGTAATTGAAAAGGTAATTCCTTTTGAAATTAAACGTATATTTTACATTTATGGTGTTGATTATTCAGTTAGAGGAGGCCATCGGCATCATAAAACAATTCAAGCAGCTATCTGTATTCAAGGATCTTGTATCATTGAAAATAATAATGGTAAAGTCAAAGAAGAATTTAATTTGAACCATCCTAGTATGTGTTTAATAATTGATCCCGTTGACTGGCATTTAATGCATTCCTTTACGCCAGATGCCATCTTTATGGTATTGGCTTCTGAACACTATAGTGCTGAAGATTACATTACAGACCCATATTGATATATTATGATTGAATTTGAAAATTTAGGAAAATTAAATGAGCCTTTTTTTGAAGATTACAAAGCAGCTTTCGCACAAACATTACAAAGCGGTTGGTATATTCATGGGAATAATGTAAAAGCATTCGAAGCGGAATATGCTTTATATTGTAAGTCATTATATGCGATTGGGGTGGCTAGTGGTTTAGATGCACTTACTCTTTCTTTAAAGGCTTTAGACTTAGAAAAAAATAGTGAGGTGATTGTTCCCTCTAACACCTACATAGCCACCATACTTTCTGTTTTACATAATAATCTTGTACCGATTGTCGTCGAGCCGGATATTGAAACATATAATATTGACCCTGCCCTAATTGAAGCAAAAATTACTCCAGCTACAAAGGCTATTATAGTAGTTCATCTCTATGGTAAAGTATGTCAAATGGATAAAATCATCGAAATTGCATTAAAATATGACCTGAAGATCATAGAAGATTGTGCTCAGGCGCATGGCGCTAAATTTAAGGATACAATAGCGGGTAATTTTGGTGACTTAGGAGCCCACAGTTTTTATCCCACTAAAAATTTAGGTGCTCTAGCTGATGCCGGAATGGTGACTTGTAATGAGGAATTCCTTAGGGAGAAGATATTTTCATTAAGAAATTATGGCTCTAAAACTAAATACCAAAATGAATATGTTGGATACAATTCACGATTAGATGAAATACAGGCAGCTTTTTTATCTATAAAGCTGAAAAAACTTGATGAAATCAATTCTCATAAAAGAAAACTTGCTACTTTATATCATGAAGGCCTTAAAGAAGACTTTATTAAGCCCCAAATTCATCCAGATTTTTTCGACGTGTATCATATATATAATATTAGACACTCTAAAAGAGATTTGATTAAACAATTTTTGTTAAAAAAGGGAATATTAACCGAAATTCACTACCCTATACCGCCTAATAAGCAGAAAGCTATGAGTGGGATATTGGATAAAGAAGCTACACCAATTTCTGAAGAAATTCATAGTACAACATTAAGTCTGCCTATATCATATTATCACACTGAAGAAGTTGTGCTTAAAGTTATAGAAACGATTAATCAATTTTGATTTTAAAGTTTTGTAATTGTCAATTTTCCATGAATTGCAATCAATAATAGAAAACTTTTGAAATTATTACCAATAATAACGGTCGTATATAATGATGCGCTCGCTCTTATCATCGATTACTATAATTTCGAGTTTCTCAATTCCTTGTGACTATGAACTTATTATAGCCTCTTGTATATTTACGGAATCATTATAAAACGGTATAATTACACTAATTGGAGGTGTTGTAATGGGAATATATTTCGTTTGAAATGGATCAAGAATTCACAAAAATAGTCCATTTTAGGTTTTTTTGAATCATATTTGTGTTTTACAAATAATACTAAATTGTGGATTCGAATTTTGGCACCTTCTTGTCACTGTATTATTTCAATAAAAGGCGCGTGATTTTAAGTATTTTCTTGTCGATAACTCAGTCAATTAGCCTTCTTCCACTTGGTTTAATTGTACAATATTTATTTGATCATGTTCATGATAAGGCAGACATAAAAGCACTTCCTTTAGTTATTCTATTATCCCTCATATTAATTTTATTCAATACAATAGTTGTGCTTTACAATAAGCACATTTCATTAACTCTTATAAAAAGTTTCATATCGAATTTAAGAGAAAAGCTAATTTATAAATTACTCTTTCTAAATGCTCATTTTTATGTAAGTGAAGACCTAGACAAAATTCATAGCCAAATTGTTCAAGATACGGAGAGGCTTGACAATATGGCGGCGGCTTTACTTACCCAACTACTTCCATCAATAATAGTGATTATAGGTCTTTCAGGAGTTCTAATTTATTTGAATTTTAGCCTATTTATTTTGTTGTTAGTTTTTCTTCCAATTGTGTATTTAGTGGGTGCTCTTCTAAGTAAGAAACTGAAATTATCCATTCAAGATTATCACGAAGATTTTGCCAAATTTTCTGCAGGAGTAACATTTATTTTGAAATTTTACGATTTAATAAAAATTTCGAGTGCAGAGATGAAAGAATATTCCAAGCAAAAATCGATACTTCAATCCGTTCAAAAATTAAGCAAAAGCGTGGCTTGGAATGCCAATGCTTATAATACGATACAAGGTAATTTAATAGTCATTGGCAGTTTTGTTGTATTGCTATTAGGGGGATATCAAGTGATGAATGGTCAAATTTCTCTTGGGGCACTTATTTCGTTTTATGTTGTATTAAACATCACTAGTGCATATTTTAAAACCATAATTGCATTTATTCCAGTTTTGGTTGAAGGGCAAAATTCAATTAAATCTTTGTATACTATTTTAGGTAACGAGGCATTAGAAGCCACATCGTCAATTAATTTCAGGTTTCAAGAATCTATTTGTTTTAAAGAAGTTGAGTTTTCTTATGGTGACTTACAAATTTTAAAGAATATTAATTTTGAAATAAAAAAGCAACAGATTTTTGGAATTTCAGGTGAATCTGGTTCTGGAAAAACAACCTTAATTAAATTACTTCTTGGAGCCTATCCTGTATATAGAGGTCAAATTTTAATTGATGGGCAAAATATTGATAAGTTAAATTTTCAGGAATTTAGAAAGCAGATTGGTTTTCTTCCTCAAGACCCCATGTTTTTTACGGGTACGATTTATGAAAATTTAGTTTACGGTTTAGATGATATTGATCAGGCTGTAATTGAATTTTATTGCCATAAATGCTTGATTCATGATTTTATAATTTCTTTGCCTTATGGATATCAAACAGAGATAGGGAATAGTGGTAATAAAATTTCTGGTGGACAGAAACAAAGATTGGCTATTGCAAGAGCGTTAATTAGAAAACCAGAAATACTAGTATTGGATGAGCCAGATAAAAACTTAGATGAGAAAAGTGTTCTCGATATTTTAGCCTATATCAAGCAAACGAAAATTACAACAATTGTTATTACTCATAATTACAATCTATTGTCTGAAATTGGAAATCAATTGAAACTTTAAGTTATATGTTTCCACCCAATAATTGATCTACAAGTTCGGGCCTTGATTTTAGATTTTTTGCTAGCAAAGAAAAGCCAGAGAATTTAGCTAAATGTATATTTTCAGTCAAATTTGGGTAAAATAGATTTTTCGACTTTGCCATTCCTATAAGATCCGCTAACATATTTATGTTATTTAAGTGAATTGCTTCTTTCGATAATCCCCACTGGAAATGAGTCGGACTACTATTTGTTTTGCTCCTTGGGAAATATTTTTCAATCAATACGATTTGAGTTTGGTCCATTGTTTCTTTTGCAACACGAATTATATCTGGATTGTCCGTACATAAGAAAATCTTTCTACCTAAAGTTTTCAGTTTTACTTGTTCTAAGAAAGTGGCATATTCAGACTTATAGTCTGTATTACGGATATGTATAGCATCATAATCAACCCCCAAAAAATTAATTTTAAGATTAATTTTATTTATTATTTCATTTTTTAATTTAAGAATACTCAATGTTTCAATGGATTCCTCACCACCTCCAGACATGTGATGAACAATTAATTCTGCTGGATGAGTTTCTATATTATCAAACTGAATACAAATTTTCTTTTTTCGGATATTTAGGTAGTTTGCTATGAATTTAAATTTTAATGAAATAGAATTGAGTTTGACATTTTTGAACACATAAAATAACAGCTTGTGTAGGTTGTGGATTGAATTGAAATATCTCCATGTGTCCATTTTTTTTGAGTCTATGGCTTCAAATCGATGATATATCCAGTCAATTTTACCTTCGAATTCATTTGGGAAACACGTGAGTTTGTTTAATTTATCTAGGTCTTCAACTTTCAAATTTAATTGAATTCTATGGTCTGGAATTAGTAGGTCAAAATAGTTGGATAATGAATCCGCAAGACCAGAAAGACGGGTGTCTATAAGAAGTGTCCTATTACTTTTTTGGGAGAATTTGTAGGCTTCATTAATTTGACATAGAACATCATTGAATCCACATCCTTTTGGAAGGCATAAAACATATTTTTCCTTCATTTTATAGAATAATTAGATGAGTTGAAATATTAAATTAGGTAATTATAACTTAGATTTTAGCTTTACAGAGATATTATTTTAGGCTTATGTACAAGTAACTAAATTAGTCACTTTTGAGGAATTGTTTAAAATTAAACAAAGTTTCATTTCAGCTGAAAACACCTCTCGTGCTGCCTGTTTTGCTACCACTCCCGTAAAATAAAAGAATCCACCCTTTTGAGGTGGATTCTGGTGGTCCCACTAGCCGAGTCGATACGACTAAAATCAAATTTCAATCGGATCAACACCTTACAGGATTATTCTATCCCAATTTCTTTGACTTACTCCATATGATTTAAGTGGTTTGAAATCAGTTTCTTGTGCTCGTTTGTTTGCTTTTTATACCGTTAAATCAGTTGGTTTTTGTTTTTTTAAAAATGAATTTTTTAAAATAGTACTTTAGTAATAAATTATTGTACCTTTCCCAAAGAGGTGGAGTTCAAACTCCAATTTAAATACTTCTAAATTATTTATCAAAAACAATTTAAACCAAAAAAAACATGACAGAAATTGAAATTTTAAACAACAGCCAACTGGGTTTTATTCAAAACGCAATTTACACAGTTGCAATGGTGATTTCGACCTTTATTGCATTTAGAGTTGCAAGAGTTGCAAATGAAAAGAATGCGAATATTCTCGGGAAATCATTAGTGACCTTATATGGAATTATGGTCACATTTTTTTTACTACAAGTAAGTTCGTACTTGTCGATGCAACAAAAAGGCTTAGCCTACAGCTTATCAGAACTTAAGGCTACTGGAGTTAAATTATCTGCAGGTTCAGAAGCTGCGATTAGTCGATATCAGATCAACTTGAGTGACGGGTATCCTGCACTTGCTCCGGAATTACCCAATATTCTTTTTGCGGCAGTTGTATTTTTAATTATTATTGGCGCAACCTGGTTGAAAAACACATCTGAAAAATCATAACCAAAACAATCATGAAAAAATTATTATTAAGTTTTCTTGTACTAACGTCAATGATTGCTTGTACAACCAAAGAAAGCAAAACCGAAAATTCTTCTAATAATTACCCAGCAAATGCAAGTGGTTATAATCTTGATAGCAGTGATCATATAAACATTGCTATAAATGCCACTAAGGCTGGCATTGGTTTTGATACTACTACTTTGAAGACCTTTTATTCAGATAATGCTGAAATAGTTGACAATAAAATAACTCAATCTTTACATGAATATATAAAAAGCTGGAGTCAGGTATTTGGAAGTGGTGTTGCGGTAAAATTAGATAGTATACCAGTAATATGGGAATCTGTTAGAAACAAAGAAGATAAAATGGGGATAAAAAATTATGTGCATGGCTATGTTTTTGCTACAGCCACTAGAGGAGGGAAAAAAGTAGGTTTTATTTCGAACTTTGTGTATGCTTTTAAGGATGGTAAAATAGTAAAAGAGTGGGATACATATGATTCAGCACCTATAGTTGAACTTTTGAAATAATAATTATTTTAAGTTTAACAAAATAGAGATGAGACCTCTGGAAATGGGGTCTCTTTTTTTGTGCCCGCATATTTGCTGCTTGGCATTAAAGGGATTTGTTATATTTTAAATGAATATTATTAAATAGTACTTTAGTTATAAATTATTGTACCTTTCCAAAAGAGGTGGAGTTCAAACCCCACTTTTAAATACTTCTAAATATTTTAAACAAAAAACACATGAAAAACCTGTTTCTAGCTGTTCTTGTAGTCGATCAAAACTATTGAGATTTATTTGAAGCATAATAATAAGAATGCTTTAACCGGTGTGATTGAAAAGGTAAGGGCCTTGGAGAGAATCTAGATTTTATTTAATTATTTGTTATTCAAACACTTGTTTATTTTTTCAATATTGGACAATATTTGTCTAAATCAGGACAATTTATCAACATTCAGCTAGCATATTTTCAATATTTTTTTGATTTTTATGGAAGTGTTTTTAAGATATCAGTTATTTTTTCTTATTCGCCGAATAACAATGATTATAAGTGCGATTATTGCGAAGAGGATTGGAAATGACATGACCGGTATCGTTTGATTTAAGCAAATGTATTAAAATTTATGGAAGTACATCACCATTCACACATTCCTAAACAATTGAAGGAATATATTACTGAGTTCATAATGCTTTTTGCGGCTGTCACTTTGGGTTTTTTTGCTGAAAACCTGCGTGAGCATTACATTGAAAAAGAGCGTGAAGAAAAATTTGTAGAGATTGTTCATGAGGATCTTTTGAATGATATAAAAGCATTGAAAAAAATCCATGAAAGGTATCAAAATCGAATTAAACGTGAGGATACATTGATTAACTTATTGTCCAATCCCAATTTTAAACAGACTAACGATTTATATTATTTAGCTCGTATTAATTCTATTCGAGAGTTTTTTCATCATTCAAAAAATGGTTTCCAACAATTAAAAAATGCAGGAGGGCTTCGACTCATTGAAAATATAGAGGTGATCAAGAAAATTCAAGCTTATGAAAATTATATTGAAGAGATGGATGAGCTACAACAATTAACCGAAGGGTTGTTAATGAATTATCGGGAGAAAATGGCTGTCATATTTAGAGGAAGTGTCTTTAAAAATATGGTAGTCAATCCAGGAGCAAAGGTTTCTGAGGATCGATTTGCCAGGCCTAAAGATAACCCAACTCTTATGGTTGAAAGTTATGATGCAATCAATGAATTGTTGAATAAAACACTTTATGTACACAATAATAATTTAGGCATATCAAATCGATCTTTGGAATTAATGCATTATGCCGAAGAACTAGATAAACTATTAACTGAAACCTACCATATTAAATAAAATAGTATCTATGGAAGTTCATCATCACTCTCATGCACCTAAAAAGTGGAAAGAATATGTGACAGAATTTATCATGCTTTTTGCTGCTGTTACATTGGGTTTTATCGCTGAAAACCTGAGAGAGCACCAAATTGAAAATGAGCGTGCAAAGGAATATTTGGAACTTTTTAAAGATGAGATCAATCGAAATAACTATGCGATTGACTCAGTATTAAAATTTGGCGTTCCCATATTAAAACGCAATGAGCAGTTATATTTTGAATTGTATTCAAACAAAAATATCAGTAATGAGGAGATTGCAAATTCGCTCGATTTGATGGTTTATCGTTTTTCAAATGATAAACGCATATTTGATCAAATGAAAAACTCTGGTTCGTTACGATATATAAAAGATCAGCATTTGATTGAGGAAATAAATCGATATGAAAGTGATGCTGATTTTGCTGAGTTTCGAACGTTCGATCAGGAAAGTTCAGCCGGGAAATTATTCTGGGATTTTTTAGTCCAGGAGATGCCACCTGCCTTATTACTTAAATGGTTAAATCGTCCAGATTTAATCTATATCATGGATTTAAATAATGAGTACAAGGCTAGGTATGCAGAAAACAAAAAGAGGATAGAAGCAGATGTACAAACCTTACATTTAACAGACCCAGTTAAAAATAAATTGATGAAATATTTGATGAATAAATGCACCATTCAAAAGCTAAGTATTTTAAATCTGACTATCATCAAGAAAAAATCAAAGCCTCTATTACAACAAATTGATACCTATTTATCAAATAATTAAATCATACTTTATGAACTCTTTTATAAATAAAATTTGCCTAATTGTTCTGTTTGGTTCTTCTTTTCTGCCTTTATATTCACAAACACCAAAGGGAATAACCTTAGATATTGCTAAACCCTCAGAAATAAAGAATTTGGGTTTTGACCAACGTGTATTAGATGAATTTGAAAATGAGGTAAGCAAAAGTATACAACAAAAAGAAATCGCGGGAGCAGTTACCTTAATTGCTCGCAAGGGTAAGATTATACATTTTGAGGCAAAGGGGGAATCTCAAATGGAAACTCATATACCTATGAGAAAAGATGCGATATTCCGATTAGCTTCGATGACCAAACCAATTGCGACATTGGCATTATTGCTACTGATGGAGGATGGAAAATGTTCACCAAATGACCCCATTAGTAAATATTTACCTGAATTTGCTTCCCAGCAAGTATTAATTTCAAAAGACAGCGTGGATGGAATTTGGATGTACAAGACCCGCGAGGCAAGTAAACCTATGCTGATTCGTCATGTTTTAACTCATACCACAGGCCAGCCTAGTGCTTATGGCGGAAATATGCCGGAAGCATTTAATGCCATCAATAAAAACGCGAATAAAAGTGATATAGATCATTTTGTAAAGAATTTGGCCAAATTACCATTGACGCACGAGCCGGGTGAAGGTTGGATTTATGGTTCTGGATTGGTGATAGCGGGTCGATTAGTGGAGGTTATCAGTGGCATGCCTTTCCAAGATTTTGTGCAGAAACGTATTTTGGATCCGATGGAAATGAAGGATACGCATTTCTTTTTAGAGCCAAATGATGCGCCCCGATTTACGTCCTATTATCAACCCGATGGAAAAGGAGCATTGTCTTTAATTGATCCAGGTTCAGAAAAAAGTATTCGGATAAGCGGACCTAAAACTTTTTATTCTGGTGGCGGAGGATTGCATGCTACCGCTATGGATTATTTTAGATTTTGTCAAATGGTTATTCAGGATGGAATATATAATGGCGTTCGCATTGCGAAACCTTCTACCATTGCCCTGATGAAAACGGATCAATTGCCTCTGAATTTGGAGGGTTCGATCAAACTGAAAGATGATTTAAAGAATCACGGTTGGACGTTTGGCTATACGATTAAGCGAAGAGAAGTAGGGGATGATCCAGTGCCTGCCGGAACGATTTCATGGGGTGGAGCAACTGGCCCCGTATTTTTTATAGATTTAAAAAATGAAGTGGTTGCGATCATGATGTGTCAAACGCCATCGGCATATCCGCTTGAATTTCGAACAGATTTTAGAAAGTGGGTGATGAAGAGTTTGGTGAAGTAGTGTTAAGTGTAAATCGTCAGCAACATTGGACCGATAAAGGTTATTTCTAGTATCGTTTAAAATTAAACAAAGTCAAATTTCACCTGAAAACCCCTGTCGTGCTACCTGTTTTGCTATCACTTCCGTAAAATAAAAGAATCCACCCTTTTGAGGTGGATTCTGGTGGTCCCAAAGGAATTCTGAGATTGACTGCGTTGAAGATTCAGGTGAGTTGATGGTTTTTGGAGGCTTACTCAGGTTGAGAATTGATCCGACAAAGAAAATTGCTTTTAAAATTTAGATTAAGGTTCTAAATTGGTTTGAATTAAAATAGAAATAATATTAATTTTATCAGTGATTTTTTCAACTTCTTCTAATGAAAATCATAATTAGGCCTATTATGCTGAATAGAATGAGGAAAGTCATAGTACAATCTTTTATTAGAAAAATGTATTAATAATTATGGAAGTTCATCATCCACACCACACGCCTAAATCGATTAAGGATTATGCCAGTGAATTTTTAGTCATTTTCGTGGCCTTGACCTTAGGATTCTTTGTTGAAAACCAGCGGGAACATTACATCGAAGGGCTACGTGAAAAAGAATTAGCACATAGTTTATACTTGGAAACCAAAGCAGACTCCTTAGAATTAGCTGAAATCATCCCTTTTCGCATCAAAAAAGAAGCCTATTTGAATGAACTTTATCTAACGTATACGGGAGATGTTGATGATATTACTAAACAAAAGCGCATTCAAGTTGCTCAATTCATTGGTGTAAATGCCAATTCCCAAATAATTTTTGAACCTAGAAGAGCAATTTTAACGCAATTGGAATCCTCGGGGATGTTGCGCTATTTCAAGGACCTGGAAATTCAAGAAGATCTACTGAAGGTAATTAATGACCAAGAGAAAATTCGAATGCGAATGCAGCGGGAAACGGATGCCTATCACCAATTTGTGTTGCCTAATTTTATCGAAATCCAAAATGTAGATTTAATCCGAGATTTAACTCAAAATGGGAAAAATACTCGATCACTTTCAAATTTGGTTGAAGAATATGTCACATCACCTAACTACCTTGAATATCCTAAAATTAAACCTAATCCTACTTATTTAAAGACTTTACGAAAATCGATTGAATATTATCGTTTTTTATTGGCCTCGACACGGAATTATCAATTAAAAAAATATCGAGAAATTAATAGCAAACTATTGACAGACTTACGTCGTGTATACCACTTTGAATAATTAATCCACATGGAAGTTCACCACCACTCGCACAAACCCAAAAAAATAAGTGAATACTTTACTGAATTCATTATGCTTTTTGCAGCAGTTACGCTCGGTTTTTTTGCTGAAAATTTGCGGGAACACCAAATCGAAAAACACAGAGAAATTCAATATTTGAAAAATATTCATTTGGACTTGGAGCGCGATATCATTGAAATAGAACGGATATACAATCTAAATATAGAATATCAACAGTTGGGAAACGAATTTATTCAATTATATGACCGCGGATATCAGACAGACCTGCCTAGATTTTATTATTTAACCAAGACTCTCGCCTTAAAAACCTATTTCCAGCGGTCCAAAAATGGAATCGATCAATTAAAAAATGCCGGTGGCCTTCGCCTAGTAGAGAACGATGAAATCATCAAACGAATCCAGCAGATTGACATCCGGGTCGCAACCATCGAAAATTTACAGGAAAATATTTTTCAAAATTTAATTCATTATCGATTGAAATTAGGCAGTATTTTAGATGCCTATACCACCTGGGAAATGAATGAAATACAGAAACGCGATTACACACAAGCCGGTCAAAAAAATAACTATTTAAAAAAGGCTTTTGAGATACCTAAACAAGTACGTCCACTAAAAAATAATAGCCCAGAAGCTATTAATGAAATTGTATTTTTAGCCAGTGGAACCTCTAATCTTTCCAGGTATATGAAAGGAAATTTGGTTCAGTTAAAAAATGAATGTGTCGAATTGAACAAACTATTGATTAACACGTACGGATCCGAGTTTTAGTCGTTGCGCCGGCGGTAATACATGAAAATAACCACGAACAAAGCGAAAACAAGTGCTAAAGGCATCTTTAATTTGAATTAATAGACTAAAGGTAATAAAAATAATCATGGAAGTACTTCACCGGTAGAGCCTTAGATTTCTATTAAATGGTGATTCAAAATGGTATGTTAATTCATGGAATGAACATAATTGTATTGGGTGTAAATCGTCGGCAACATTGGACCGATAAAGGTTATTTTTTACGACTTCGTTTAAATTTAAACAAACTCACATTTCACCTGAAAACCCCACTCGTGGTACTGTATAAGTGAGTTGCAGCAAGGCTAAAAAACCGACAAACAAGACATTCACTTTTAAATTTGAACGAGAGTAATTTTTGCCTTCATTTTGATAACGAGAGTAATTTTTTAGTATTTTTACCCTTATATTAATAACGAAAGTAAAACTGACACTTAAATATAATGGCAAAGTTTGACCGAAAAATTCCTTATAACGACTTGCCCTTGCTACCACCAAAGGCAGATATAGAAACAAAACGTATACTTCGAAAAACAATTTCGGCTGGACGAGCATTGGCACAACTAAATGGAACTTTACTCAATTTGCCCAATCCTACGCTGTTTTTAGACACGATTTATTTACAAGAAGCGAAAGCGAGTTCAGAAGTGGAAAACATTATTACAACCAACGATGAACTCTACAAATCATTGGTGGCTGATAGAAAAATAGAAAATTCAGCTACCAAGGAAGTTTTATGCTATAAGGAAGCATTATGGTTAGGCTTAGAAGAATTAAAAACAAAACCATTCATAACAACTAATCTTTGTGTCAAAATAGTTCAGTGCATTAAACAAAACAACGCTTCAATACGTAATATACCGGGCACTACATTGAGCAACATACAAGGCGAAGTTATTTATACCCCGCCGAATGGTGAAGCGATTATTCGTGAGAAATTAGCAAATTTAGAAAAATTCACAAACGAAGATGAAACCATTTTAGGTGAGGAAAGTCGAACCATAGATCCATTAATAAAAATGGCCATGTTGCACTATCAATTTGAAGCTATACACCCATTTTCAGACGGTAATGGAAGAACAGGAAGAATTTTATTGTTATTGTATCTAAAACTTTCAGACTTATTGGACACACCTGCCATCTACTTGAGTGAATATATTATTAAAAATAAAGTTGAATATTATAGGTGCTTACGAGATGTAACCGAAAAAGGCGAATGGGAAGATTACATTTTGTATATGTTGGATATGATTGAAGTGACCGCCAATAAAGGACTTAAAAGACTAAATAAAATTACAAGTGCAATGGAAAAAACTGCCACTGAAATCAAAAAGAAGTTACCGAAAGTTTATTCTAAAGACTTAGTTGAGATTTTATTCCGTTTACCATATACCAAACGTCAGCATTTGATTGATGAAAATATTGGAAATTTGAAGACAGTTGGAAATTACTTGATCGCGTTAGAAGCAAACGGCTTTTTGAAATCAGAAAAAGTGGGGAAAGAGAAACTCTATTTAAACTCTATACTATTAGAAATATTAGAGAACAAAGAATAATAACTGATTACAGCACCTACACCCAAGTGTAGATTTCGTGCTAGTACGATTGTGTCCATTAATAAGGGCTTGGCACTTTTCTATGCGACGAATTAAAGATTAATGATAGAGTAAAAGATTACAAAAATGAAATACATATGAAAAATAATGGGTACATCTTCCTTTTCACATTACTGATTACTAGTTTAAGTCTTGTCGCTCAAAATCAAACTTCACCAGATAAGATAAAATTTGTCAGACAAGGTGTGCAGAGAATGATTTTTGACGAAAAGCAATCCATTCATTTGGCTGGAATTGAACCCAAAAATATCATCGGATTGTCTACTATGCATCCCATCAGCCATTACAGGGATGATCACTCCAAGGTATATGTCAGCGAAGACAAACTGCAAATTCAATCAACGAATGAAAGCCAGACGGCCATCTGGTTTGGTGGCTTTAATTCATTTGCAACTTACTCCATCGATCTGGCTTCCTGCACGGGAAAAGGAGACATTGGTTTTCAATTTACAGATGCCAATCTTAAAGAACAATGCTTTATCAAGATTGAATTTAATGATTCCAGGCTTACCGAAGTAAAGTTAAGAGTCATTAAAAATGCTGTAATTATTGTGGATAAATCAATCGCTGTAAACTTGGAGGAAGAAAAAAGCATGAAAGGCAGAATTATTCTCCAAATGCTGGGTAGTGGATTTACCTTGTATTTGCAAGATCAAGGATTGCCTCAAGTTATTGGACAAAGTGATTTTAACACCTATATTGATTTACGCGAAAAAAAATACATTCATTCTTTTCAATCACACCTATTTGTACATTTGAAAGGAGGACAAGTTCAGGTCAAAAAGGTTGAAATGGCGCTGACCACAGGAATTGGTTTGTCTGATATACGGGCTATTACTTATGAAAATGGAGATCCTTTGCTTGATCAGGGGCGATTATGGTATACGATGTCGATTCGTGGTCGAGCCTTAGATCATCATATTCAAGGGGTATTTAGTATGAATCCTACAGTCTTTGATGTTCAGCTGGAAGGAATCATATTGTTTGATCGTAATGACGGAATATTAAGAAATGAGGTGGCTACGCATCTTTTTTATGATAGAAAAAATGAGATTTGGCGTGGATTAACGACAGGATTTAGCGCTTTTGCGAATCCAGATAAAGAGAAAAAACAACTTCTCGCTATTGAGAGTAAAAAGGATCCTCGATTTGGTTTCTCTACCATGTCTGCTGTCCCTATTGACATGGTGGGAGATATTGAAGACCCCCATATATTATTTGATTCAGCGGCAAATAAATGGCGCATGCTTACCTGTGAAAATCTGAATGGGTATAAAGCTGTGGTGTTGGAATCAGATGATTGGAACAAAGGGTATAAAAAAATTGCGGGACCCGTAGCACATAATTCGACCGGAACATCCATTCAAAAAATAGGCGATCAACTATTTTGTTTTTCAGGTAGTTCGGATCGAAAAATTCACATATACAGTTATCCTGGGCTCCATGAAGTAGGTAGTTTGCTTATGGACTTACCCCCTTGGGACGAAACATCTGGGACAAGAGTTTGGCCTAACGTAGTTCAATTGCCAGACGGCTATCCATTTCGATATATTGCATTAATGATGGACCGATTTAACTACCCTGGCTTGAAAGGTCCAAATTGGACCTATGGTGCGATTTATCTATATCACGGATATGATTAGTCTGTTTCCACCATTATATTGCGATGGTTGATTTTAATAGCACACTTGTTTTATCATTCCTTTTACCGTTTACAATTTAGGGTCGAAAAACTATTGTCTCTCCTTTTACAGTAAACATTTCAACGCTTGGGGATGAGACTATTTTTTTACCGCCGGAAATAGATACGACACTTCCTTTTGCCCAAGGTAAAATCATTTTCAATTTACCTCCCACTTCGCTAATCACTTTTATCTCAATTACTTTTCCATTTTTCAAAGATGCACTTACCAGAAAGGCACCAACTGCACGAAGATTTTGAAATTCGGCATCCTTGTCCATCGGCCAGTTGGGAAAGAGTCTGATTGTGCCATCATAACTTTGCATCAGACATTCGTTGACAACAACAGGTAAAGCGAAATTCTCAAACCAAATCCCCATTTTATCCATGTAACCATAGTTAGTCGCATCATTGTATCTGCCATGCACCTGCATTACCCGGTCCGAAGTTGTGCCATTAGGCATGGTTGAATAATTTACCTGTCGTTTAAAGCGTTCTAGATCGAGCATTCCAATGCGTGCAGCTTGTAAATTAATGAATACCAAATCATTTCCTCCTTCGTTTTGCTGATTAAGGTAAGTATTCTTCAAAAGCGTTTTAGTTGCTGAATCTGAATGTAACCCATAATCTTCTCCGGGAAATACCGACATCAATGGATTAGGCGTGTTGTAAACAACGTCTGAATTTTCACCAGGCACCGAAACCAGCACTTTACCGAATTCTTTTGAAAACGCTAACGGGTAATCAGGAAAACGTGATAAAATTTGCTGTACGTTACTGAGCAATAAATCTTCCTGCTTTTCAATCTGTAAAACTTTTGCAGCCTCGGTAAAAGCTTTGAATATGAATTTCGTAAGCGTTAAATCAACGTTGCAATCAAAATTAAATTTAAAACCCGGACGAAGACCATACAGTTCGGGGGGTACCGTTGGAAAAATGTGGAATTTGTCGTCTTTCCATTGTGGTCCGCTTGCTTCAGGTCTTTTCATATATGCTACCAGGAATTCAACGGCTAATTTCATAGGACCAAATGCCCTATTTTTTAGAAATGCGACATCTCCGGAATAGAGATAGTGCCACCACAAGCCCTGAACTGCCCATGGAGTTTCGCAAACTTCCCAGCCCCAAGTAGGTACAGGATATGGGTTCATGTTCATTTCAACCGGGAAAGCGCTATGCGGAAAATAAGCACCCGGCAATTGGTAATACTCTTTTGCCCAACGTTTGCTGATCGGAATCAACTTCTCAATCAGGGTCACATAAGGAAGATTTTTCTCCAGATGGTTGCTCGAAAAGGTCACCCAAAAAGGTTGCTGTGTATTATAATTCATGTGGTAATCGCCATGCCAAGAGGTTCCAATGTTATTGTAACTCCAGTTTGCAAAAAGTCCGGGGGTTGTAGCCCCATCTTTGGTAGCACAGTTTAGAAAATATAAATTCCGGTACCACATTTGTTCCAAAAACTGATCGTTAAGTTTAACGCCCGATTTACTCCAGTAATCTTTCCAAATTTGCTGCCCCTTGTTCATGGCTATCAGAAAATCTTCATTTTTGGGAATAGCTTTTTCTGACAAATTATTTTCAACTTCACTGTTCAGTCCTTCCTTTAAGGAAATGAACCCTATAAAACCCGGCTTCTTTTTGATTGAAGCTTCCATTGGTGACATTGCCTGCTGAATTCCATTCCAGTTGATCCTTCCTTTTTTTTCCAATGAACAATTCACGGCTGCTGTCAATCGGAACACCTTATCTTTTGCATGGCCTTTTAATGTATCGTATTTTCTAGGCTCCAAAAAAGGCAAAGTCTGACGAAAAGCGATTACTCCATTTTCCAGATTCTCTTCCATTTTTGTCTTTGGAAATTCTTTAGGAGTGGAGGGGTCTGGTATCACTTTAATACGGTCAAAAATATTATCACAAGGCTTGCCCTGATCATCAACCAGACGGAACCATAACTGATCGTTGACCATGTCGGTAAAAATTTGTAATACAATTTTTTTCTGATTTCTGGTAAGTAGGTACACTTCACAAATTCCGTTTGAAATATCCAATTTGTGGCCGATCATTTCGGCATTTCTGCGATCAAAACCCAACAGAACGGAACCACAGGGGAAAGGGCGTGGATAGGTTTTTCTGTAATTTTCGACGGCCATCATTTGGTACTGGTTATACCATGGATCATCTGTTAGTAGCTTCAATGTATCCGGTATTGCTTTTACCTTGTTGAATATCTCTTGAAAGTTTCCGATCTTTTCTCTATTATTCTCGGCTAGCCGAATATCCCATACATTATTGTGACCGAAATATAGTACCACTGCGTCAGGACGGGTAGTTACAACTACACCCATTGCGCCGTTACCAAGAACAGCTCCTTCAAAAAAATCGGGAGCCGACTTATCTGAAACTATGGGGTGCCGCTTTGCATTTTCATATGAAATCAAAGAGATCTGTGCTTCAGAAATATTGATTCCAAACAGGAATAGAAGAAAAATTTGAATAAAGAGGTTTGTCAGCTTCATATAAAAAAGATATTTCGGATCCTCAATGTCCGTCGTCAAAACAATGTAGACTTTTGGTTGAAGAGAGTTTCGATGTTTAAATCTACTTAAATTAATACAATTTCACTATTGGATAAACGCGAAGGTTATGGATTATCATCCATTGTTTCGGTAAGAAATAACAAAAACCTCACGAAAAACCTCACGCAAACCTCACGCAGAAACAGAAAAGGATCCACGATTTAACGTAAGTCCTTGATTTTCATGTAGCGAGACCGGGATTTGAACCCGGGATCTCAGGGTTATGAATCTAGGGGTTTCAATCTTCATTAATTTCCTGACTTCGTTTAAATTTAAACAAACTCTCATTTCAAACGAAAACCCCTCTCGTGCTACCTGTTTTGCTACCACTCCCGTAAAATAAAAGAATCCACCCTTTTGAGTTGGATTCTGGTGGTCCCACTAGGATTCGAACCTAGGACCCCCTGCTTGTAAGGCAGGTGCTCTATATACCTTTAATTGGCTTATATGGCACTTGTGTTGTGTAAGTAAAAGTAAATAAAAGTAATAAAAAGTATTAAAACTTGTACCTAAACTTGTACCTTGCAGAATAATTTCAGTAAGGCTATGGCTACAATTAAAGTATTACTTAAAAAGAATAAAGTCAATAAATTGACTGGTAATTACCCTATTTATATCCGGGTTTATAATGGAAAAACAGAATGGACATCTTTGGGAATTGAGGTTCCTGAAAATCTTTGGGATGCATCTAAGGAACAGGTAAAAAATAAATTCCTTAATTCTGCACGTGTTAATCATATGATTATTAAACGTAAGTCGGAGATACAAGCAAAGGCTATTGAATTAGAAGAGCAATCTAGTAACAATCGCAGCTCTATTAAAAAAGCACTTACAAAGAAAAAATCACCTTCATTTATTAATTATTTTCAAGAATATATTCATTTGCTTGAAAATGAAAGAAAAGTTGGAACCCTAAGAAAAGTAAAATCATTGTTAAAGAAGTTCAAAGATTTTATAAAGGTATCAGATCTGACTTTTGCTGAATTTGATTTGGATTTACTTAAACGATATGATGCTCATTTGAAAGGATTGGGGAATAAACAAAATACTATTCATGCAAATTTAAAAGTCTTTAGAAAGCTATTTAATGATGCGATAAGAGAAGATCTAATTGAGATACAACATGATCCATTTCAGAAATTTAAAATAAGAAAGGAATCTGTTGAAAAAATATTTTTGACTGAAGATGAACTAATTGCATTTGAAAATGTAGTTGTTACAAGTCCTACTGTCAGGGTTCATCAAGATATGTTTGTATTCGCCTGTTATGCAGGCGGCATTAGAATATCAGATCTTTTGATGTTACGTTGGGAGAATTTTGATGGTAGTCATATTCAAATATTTATTCATAAAACAAAAAACCACCTTTCGATAAAACTTCCAAACAAGGCTAAAGCTATATTAGATAAATATAAGCCCGAAGGTAAAGCGGTTGGTTACATTTTTCCTGTCCTTAAGAATGAAGATGATCATACTGATCCGCAAACATTACTTAAGAAAATAACTTCTGCTACAGCATATTCTAACAAAAATTTGAAAACTTTAGCTAAAAGTGCTAAAATTGCTAAAATTGTCACATTTCATTCAAGCCGTCATACATTTGCAACCAGAGCTTTGGCCAAAAAGATGCCAGTAACCCATGTCTCAAAGCTAATGGGTCATGCTAATTTGCAGGTTACGATGGGCTATGCCAAGATTGTGAATAAAGATTTGGACGAAGCGATGGAGGTATTTAATTAAAATAAAATGGCAAAATTAATCGAGGAAGTTATTCCTGAACATTTATCCCAAATAGATTCTAATTGGTTTTTAAGTGTGAAGGCGGAGTTTGAAAACTTGCCTTTTCTTGATTCAGATGGATGCGTGTCCTATTACGAGGATATTAGTTCCATTAATACATATTGGGATGAAGAAAAGGAAATAGCAGTTGATGAATACGATGAAAGAATTATCGATTTAGATTTTTACTTTCCTACCTTTATTTCAAATCGATCTAAAATCTATTCAACACTTGATTTTATTTTTGATCAAGGTTTTGAAGACATTGATAAATATCCTGCATATCGAGATCAATTAAGAACTATTAGCGGTTCAGGTGTAATCAATAATCTTTACGAGAAAATAATTGAAATAAGTGACGAAATTCCACATGAAAATATTGAAAAATTCTTAAATCAAGTACTTGGAGCGCTCGATATCGAATTTAATAAACTAAAAGAATCCTGCGATGATGATATTTATCACAATTCATTAAACTCCTTAAATAAATGGATTCAAGATAGAATCCTTTTAAAATACAACAAGAACCTAGAAATAGGTTCATTTCTTGCCACTGATTCTAATTCCAAAATAAACTTAGAACTAAATCTATCACAACTTGCAGCACTTTCATTTATCTTTTTAAATGCTCCCTTCATAAATCCACTCGACAAAAAAAAATTGCTAAACTTATTTTCAGACGTATTTAAAGTAAAAAATGGCAAATCCTATTCTAATGTTACAATAGGCCAAATTGAAAATCAATTAAGTAAGGTTTCAGCTCCAAAAGATGAAAGTAGTGGATTTAAGGAAATAGTTATTCGCATTGAAGAACTATTTAAGGCCACTAAATCAAAAAAATAATTAATCCAAATTTTATATTATAATAACTGGAGCGGATTCTTACTCCAGTTTACTTCCTCATATACAGCGAGTTGCATTTATATGCTTGTAAATTTGGCATGCCAATGCGGCGTAAAACAGCAGGCGAAAAGGTGTATTAGTCCGCGATACTCCTAATTACCTGGCGGACCTGTTTTATTTATTCCAAATCAGTAAACAACAGTAAAATGAAAAATAAAATCCAACAGGAGAACTATGTCCCTGAAGTAAACAATATGGATTCGATAATTACAACGAATCAGCTCATGAAGGTACTTAGCATTTGCCGACGTAGTGCCCAGAATCTCCGCGATTCAGGTAAGCTCACGTTTTATAAGGTGGGAGGGAAGATATATTATCGGCTTAATGATATAAACAAAATGTTAGACAATCATTCAATTAAACCGTTTTAGGACATGAAAGAGCAAGACAAATCGCTCCAAGTGAGCCAACTTAGCCTGGAGATAGTGATCTCCAGGCTTCCTAAAACGCTGAAAGATTGTGTGACGGAATTTAAAACGGAAGAACAACGCCTAATTGCAACATATGCAGTTACTGCGTTATCAGGTTCTTTAATGCCTAATGTATGTGTACGTTATGCAGATAAAATTGAACATCCCTGTTTGTATTTATTGATTTCAATGCCTCCAGCTTCAGGGAAGGGAGGATTGAATTTGATGTATAAACTAGTAGAGGAAATCAATTCTAAGATGCGTTTAGAGAATGAAAAAGCAATGGGAGCCTATTTACGTGAGGTGAAGGCTATCGAGGAGTTGAAAGACAAATCAATACCTCTTCCAAAGCCTCCAAAGCAACCGCTTCATTTGATTCCAGGAAACACCACATCATCCAAGATGAACGAACAATTGGCTGAAAACGATGGGCTAATTGCTTCGCTAATCATGGAGACAGAAACAGACGGTTTAACGATGATGTTGTCTAATAAAATGGGCGAAGCTAATTCTATCCTTTTTAGGAAGGCATTTCATCATGAGTATGAAAGCCAGCTTAGAAAGCGCAAAGGGGAGCACTTGGTTATCTCACGACCAAAGCTAGTCATTATCGTAAGTGGGACTCCATCTCATATTAAAGGCCTATTTAAGGGGAATGAGGATGGCTTGTTTAGTCGCTTCATGATTGTTACGGGTAACAGCCCATTGGTTTGGGAGGATGTGCGTCCTGATGAAGGGAAGCTATCACTAGATGAGATCTTTGCTGGTCTTGCGAAACAATTTACGGCATTATTCAAGCATTTTGAAAACCGAAAATTGGAAGTGCAATTTCTACCGTATCAATGGGATAAAATCAACTCCTTGGGGGAAGATTATATGATCCATTCTGTGGAACAAGCGGGTGAATACGCTTCCAGCATAGGTAAAAGGCATGCAAACATGCTTTGCAGGATAGCTACTATTTTGACTGCTGTACGTCATTTTGAACGTGGGGCTAGTGAAGAAGTAGTATTCTGTAATGGTGCGGATTTTGAGACAGCTGTTTGGCTTATTGATCAATCTGCAAGAAACAGCCTTGAGGTATTCAAAATGCTGGGAGGAGATAGATCAAAGGTGAATTCCAAAAAAGATGTCTTTCTGAATGCGATGCCTGATACGTTTGTCCTTTCTGAGGTGGAACATATATATGCCGAGTTGAAAATTAAAAAACGTTCAGCCAGCAGATATGTGGAGCAGCTACTAAAAGAAGGTCTTTTAGAAACCGTATCGTTTGCCGTGTATCGAAAGATCCCACCCAAGAATTAGATGATTGGCGTACTGACGAGGTGGCTTAGTTCATCAGGAGTTTTGCCACTGCGCCAGTACGCCAATTTATGTGTTTATGGCAAAAAGCCCATTTTTCAAACCGCGATCCAGATAAATGGAAAGCACAAACAATTAAAATAATGTTAAAAACATCAATAGAATGGACAGATATGTCCCACAACTTTTGGCACGGATGTACCAAAATAAGCTCTGGTTGCAAGTATTGCTACATGTACAGGAACAAAGCTAAGAATAAAGAAGATGGATCTAAGATTTATCGGTTGAGTGAAAAAACGTTTTACAGCCCATATTCAATCAAAGAGCCATTAAAAATCTTTACAAATTCATATTCTGATTTCTTTATTCAGGAAGCGGATGAATGGCGAGAGGACGCATGGGATGTAATAAGAGATACTCCGCACCTTACTTGGCAGATACTTACTAAGCGTCCAGAGAGAATCCTTGAATGCCTTCCAGATTACTGGGGACCTAATGGATATCCAAATGTTTGGTTAGGCGTAACAATTGAAGAACAGATGTATTTTCATAGAGCAGAAACGCTTGCAAAGATCCCAGCAAAAGTTAGGTTTATTTCAGCTGAACCGATATTGGAAGAAATGGATTTTTTAGTAGTCAAGAATGGTAAACGAATCATTGATGATTTCCAATGGATCATACTTGGAGGTGAATCTGGTAACGAATATGGAGAATATCTTTACAGACCATCCCATGTAGCTTGGTATGAAAGAGCAATTAATGACCTGAAATCGCAAACTAATGTGTCTGTATTCATGAAACAGCTAGGGAGTCACCTTAGGAAAACCATGAAACTAAAGCATTATCATGGTGGCGAACTGGCTGAGTGGCCAAGTAGTCTACAGATTCGTGAGTTCCCAGAATAGGATTTAAATTGCAAGAGAAGGGCAAATATCCCCTTCTCTTGTTTTAACCATAAAATAATCATTTTGTATAATTATTGGATTTTGCTCAAAACTAAGATAGCTTTATAATTGGTAAAATTTGTTCAATTAATTTTCAAGGGCACAATTTTTTACATAATGGATAAAAGAAGTTTATCAGAGCGTGACATCTGTACAAAATACATTACTCCAGCAATTGAAAAAGCTGGTTGGGATAAACAGACTCAACTTCTTGAAGAGGTTTCATTCACCGATGGCAAAATCTACGTTAGAGGTAGAATGACTGCAAGAGGTATAGGAAAAAGGGCTGATTATATTTTGTATTATAAACCCAATATTCCGATAGCCATAATTGAAGCAAAAGACAATAAGCATTCTGTTAGGTCAGGTATTCAACAAGCTTTAGATTATGCCAAGATATTAGATATCCCCTGCGTATTTAGTAGTAATGGTGATGGATTTCTATTCCACGACAGAAGCAAAAATGATTCTACAATAGAAAAAGAATTAAGTTTGGAAGAATTTCCATCTCCAGAACAACTTTGGCAGACATACAAGAATTACAAAGGAATAGCTTCAGAAGAAGAGGATAAAATCGTTTCGCAAGAATATTATTTTGATGGTAGTGGAAGACGACCACGATACTATCAGCAAATTGCAGTTAACAGAACCGTTGAAGCAATTGCGAAAGGACAAAACAGGCTGTTATTAGTGATGGCGACAGGTACTGGCAAGACCTACACTGCATTCCAGATAATTCACAGGCTTTGGAAAAGTGGAACGAAGAAACGAATTCTTTTCTTAGCTGATAGAAATGCATTGATTGATCAAACACGCCGAGGAGATTTTAAACATTTCAAGGATAAGATGACTGTCGTTAAGCAACGAATGGTCGATAAGTCCTATGAAATTTACCTAGCATTATATCAAGGATTAACTGGTGGAGAGGATGAAAGAAATGTTTACAAGCAATTTTCCCCTGAATTTTTTGATTTAATTGTTATCGATGAGTGTCATCGTGGTAGTGCAAAAGAAGATAGTGCCTGGAGGGATATTTTAAATTATTTCAGCAAAGCTGCTCATGTTGGTTTAACGGCTACTCCAAAGGAAACAAAAGATACTTCAAATATCGAATATTTTGGAGATCCTGTCTATACTTATTCATTAAAGCAAGGTATAGATGACGGATTTTTAGCTCCCTATCGCGTTATACGAATTGCATTAAATGTAGATTCAGAAGGTTGGAGGCCAAATAAAGGGCAAACAGATAAGGATGGTATTCCTATTGAAGATCGGATATACAACAGGAAGGATTATGATCGAAATCTTGTAATCGATGAGAGAACTGATCTTGTAGCGCAAAAGGTGACAGAATTTTTAAAGGGATATGATAGATTTGCCAAGACTATTATTTTTTGTGTGGACATTGATCACGCAGAAAGAATGCGATCAGCTCTGTCAAAACATAATGCTGATTTAGTCAGTGAAAATTACAAATACATCATGCAAATTACTGGAGATAATGATGAGGGAAAGCGTGAGCTCGATAATTTCATTAACCCAGAGGAACGTTACCCTGTCATTGCAACTACTTCTGAATTAATGACAACGGGTGTTGACGCACAGACATGTAAGGTAATTGTTCTTGATGCGAATATTAACTCAATGACCAAGTTTAAGCAGATAATTGGTCGTGGAACTCGAATAAATGAGGAGTTCAATAAAATGTATTTTACGATTCTTGATTTTCGTAATGCAACTGATTTATTTGCTGACAAAGATTTTGATGGAGATCCAATTCGAATTAAACCAATCGGACAAGATGATCCAATTGGAGGTATAATAGGAGAAGAGGAAGTCGAAGCAACTCCGATAACAGATGAAGGTACGGGTCAAGAGGTTGTATTCACTCCACCTTATGTGCGAAAGCCTGATGGAGGAAGTGGATCAGGTGGACTTGAAGTCAATGAGCCACGTGAAAAAATTTATGTGAATGGGGTTGATGTTTCGGTTTTACTAAGTCGAGAAATGTATTTTGACCATACAGGCAAACCAATTACTTCTAGTTTAAAAGATTACACCAAAGAGATTATCAAAGGGCAATTTGCTTTGTTAGATGATTTTCTTAGAACTTGGAATAATGCAGAGCAAAAAGAAGTTATAATTAATGAGTTACAACAGCAAGGTGTAATGGTTGAGGCATTGTATCAGGCTGTGGATATGAAAGTTGATCTTTTTGATTTGATTTGCCACGTTGCTTATGATATGCCACCTTTAACTAGGAGGGAACGCGCTGAAAATGTGAAAAAACGCAATTATTTTACAAAATATGGAGATCAAGCTCGTAAGGTAATGGAGGCTTTATTAGAGAAATATGCTGATGAGGGAATTTCAAATATTGAATCTATTGACGTGCTTAAAGTTAAACCTCTTAACGAATACGGTTCTCCATTGGAAATTATTAAAGAGTTTGGCTCAAAAGATGGTTATCTGCGAGCAATTAAAGAATTAGAAAAAGAATTATATAGAACAGCATGAGCAATATTGGGGGCGTAATTAAATCAATACGTGATATATTTAGAAAAGATCCTGGTTTGAGCGGTGATGCTCAACGTATAGAACAATTGGGTTGGATGATTTTCTTGAAACTTTTTGATGATAAGGAAATCGAAAAGGAGATGATGGATTCAAATTATAAATCTCCAATTCCTAGTGATTTACATTGGAGATCTTGGGCTGCGGATGACGAAGGTATAACAGGAGATGCATTAATTAATTTTGTTAATAACGAATTATTCCCAAAATTAAAAAACTTAAACATCTCCGCTGATGATAGATTAGGTATTATCATTCGTAATATTTTTGACGGTACTAATAATTATATGAAAAGCGGAACCACTTTTCGACAAGCAATTAACAAGCTTAATGAAGTGGATTTTAATAGTAGCAAAGAACATCATCTATTTAATCAAATTTACGAAGAAGTCCTTCAAGGATTGGCTGCAAAAAAAGATACAGGAGAGTTTTACACACCTCGCGCTGTTACTCAATTTATTGTAGATATGGTTGATCCTAAATTGGGAGAACGTATTGCTGATCCAGCTTCTGGTACTGGAGGGTTCTTAGTTTGCGCAATCGAGCATCTAAAAAAGCAAGAGAAAAGCGTCGAGGATAGAATGTTATTACAAGAAACTATACTTGGTTCTGAATTAAAGCCCCTACCGTATATGCTTGGTGTAGTTAACCTAATTACACACGATATTGAGATTCCTTTAATAGAGAATGGCGATTCATTAAGTCGAGAGTTGACATCGATTAAGCAGAAGGATAAAGTAGATATCATACTTGCTAATCCACCATTTGGGGGAGTGGTTGGTGATGGAATGGAAACTAATTTCCCGTTGAATTATCGTACAAAAGAAAGTGCGGACTTATTTTTAATTCTGTTTATCCAAATGCTTAAAGATGGTGGACGAGCTGGTATTGTATTACCAGATGGAAGTTTGACTGGCGATGGCGTAAAACAACGTGTTAGACAAAAATTGTTAGAAGATTGCAATGTTCATACCATAGTGCGTTTGCCTCAATCTGTATTTGCACCTTATGCCACCGTAAATACAAATTTAATATTCTTTGAAAAAGGTAAACCAACTAAGGAAATTTGGTATTACGAGCACACTTTGCCAGAGGGAGCTAAAGCTTACAGCAAAACCAAACCAATTCGAATTGAGGAGTTTGAGCCTTTAAAAACCTGGTGGATTAATCGTGAAGAAAGCGAAGTAAGTTGGAAAGTCTCTCTTCAAACAATTATTGACCGTAACTATGATTTGGATATTAAGAATCCCAATAAAGTTATTGAAGAAATGGTTTATGACCGAAAAGCAATTATCCATAAAATTGAAAGTAGCCAATTGCAAATTACCAAGATTTTGGAAGAACTAAAATCGTTAGCATAGATGAAGTATAGATTAGGCGACATATGCGCGATAACAAAAGGTGGGACAGGAATAATGAAGGCTATTCCTGGTCCTTATACAATGGTTACCTTAGGGGAAGCGGATAAAACTAACAATGAATTTCAGTTTGATACTAAAGCAGTAATCATTCCTTTGGTTTCATCTACAGGACATGGACACGCAAGTATGAAACGTGTTAAATATTGTGAAGGTAAATTTGCTTTAGGAAATATTCTTATTGCAGTTATACCCAAGGACGAAAGTTTTGTCTTAGCCAAGTATCTACATATTTATTTGCATTGGAATAAAGAAGAATTGTTGGTCTCGCAGATGAAAGGAATGGCAAATGTAAGTTTGCCAATGAATAAAATTGCTGATGTATTAGTTATTGTTCCAAGCATAGAAAAGCAGAAAGAAATAATTGACTTGGAAAAAAAGCTGATTAAAAGAGAATTGGAACTGGATAAACTTTTTGAAGACCAACTTACCCAACTCGAAAACCTAAACCAAGCAATTTTAAATGAAGCGGTGCAAGGTAAATTGGTAGTACAAGACTCGAAAGACGAACCTGCCAGTGAACTACTTAAACGCATAAAAGTAGAGAAAGCAAAATTAGGCAAAAAAGAAAAACTATTGCCACCCATCAAACTTGAAGAAACTCCTTTTGAAATTCCTGAAAACTGGGTGTGGTGTAGGATAGATGATATACTTGATTTCTCAAAGGAATCATTAAGACGTGGTCCATTTGGCAGTTCTATTACAAAGGGGATGTTCATTCCTAAATATAATCCAAATGCGACAAAGGTATATGAACAAAAAAATGCCATTTATAAAAATCACACATTAGGCGGTTATTATATTGACATTGAAAAATATACCAATTTGAAATCTTTTTTAACTGGTTTTGGCGACATAATTATAAGTTGTGCAGGCACTATTGGAGAAGCCTACTTACTTCCTAAAGATGCACCAGTCGGAGTAATAAATCAAGCCTTACTGAAAATAAGATTAAATGAAAATATTATTTTGAATGCATATTTTTTAGTGTTTTTCAAGGCAATTATAAAAGCAAAAGTAAATACTGATGCAAAAGGTTCTGCAATGAAAAATCTTGGTTCAATAAAATATTTGCGTGAAAACTTATTAATTCCACTTCCGCCTCACTTGGAACAAAAGAGAATTGTAGTAGAATTAGATAGGCAATTAGCCAAAGCAAAACAATTAAAAGAACACATCATCACTAACCAGCAAGCAACTGAACAACTATTGAAAGCGTTGTTGCATCAGGCTTTTGAAGTAACGGAGTAAAAATTTAATTTATCAAAGCTTTTATTCGAAATGTTAATTGTTCTTTTAATTCTTCTGAGTTAGACCAAAGAATATGTTGATATTGGCGCGTATCAAAATGTGCGTTATCGATATCTTCTTTTTTACAAGTATAAATTACTTCCATACCTAAACCCCTACCAAATCCTGCTTCAAAATAAACCCCATTTCGATGTTTTGTAAAGTCGGCAATCATAAATTTAGACATCTTTATGCCTGCAATTATTTCATCATTTATAGTTTTACCTGTTGGAATAAGCTGATCTTTAATTATGTAAGGGGTAAAGCCACAATTTAAGATTGCTGGTTCTATAGCATTTGTATAAATTTTATCCAATTCTGCGGAAAATGACATTGCAACAAAGCAAATTTTAGAGTCATGATTAAAGGATGATTCCCTCAATAAAATTATTCCTTTTTTAGTGAGTGAAAGCATGCCAAATCCATCTTTACTAGCCTCATATTGAGATATTAATTCTTCCGAAATAAGATCTTTTAAATAAAATTCCATTTCTTTTTCATTTGCGAAATAAAATTTTCTCCATATTTCTTCACTAATAATTTTCTGTCTAGTTAATGAAATTGTTTCTCCTTCATAATTTGAAAGTGATTTTATATATCTAAGTAAATTATCGCTTTTTTGTTCTGGTGAATAATTGATGAAATTATTTTCTACAAAATCATTTAATTGATTAGAGTCGTGAAAAAAGATTTTTTTTAAATTAATTCTATTAAAAATTAACGTAAGCAGTTTTTCTCTAAACTTAATCCAAGTATCAATTGAAAAATCTTTATAATGATTCCATCTAATTGTAGATTTATAGTCGCCATCGTTTGAAATAACAAGTATTTCCATTTCTCCTGTGTCGGGATTTGTAACTTCATGAAATATGAATCCAGATAATTCAAAAAATTGGGCATTCATTTTATTGGTTTTTGTTTTATAGTAATCTTGGAGGGTATTTTGATCTACATTTTAAATTTTGTTTAATTCTATTTTAAATCTTAACTGGTTCGAAAATATTTATTTTTTGTACCTAATAGTTAAAAAAATGTTTCTTATAAAGATGAAAATAATTGTTATTTAATTATTATTAAATTAATCCTTTATGCAACGAACAGACATTCCCATAGCACGAGCAGCACCATATTGATTATAACTGCTGCTGTAATTACTAAAGCTAAAAGATTCTGAATAAACGCCTATAACCGTACTACTCCAATAAAAACCAGTACCATTATTACTGAAACCATTAGGTCCATTGACTCTACCATCATTTAAACGATAACCACCAATAGGCAATTTAAGAGCAGAAGCAAAAGCACTAATTTCGTAATTTTGGTTAATGGTATTCCACGTTTCCATTTCTTTATAATACTCAGTGATTGTTGGCAAACGATAACCATTTGGACATGGGTTATTTATTCCATTTACACCTTGCCATAAATTATCATTTTGAGTAAGGCGCCAATCCTGTCTCCAGTATTTATTTTCATTTCTAATAAATATTGCATGTCCTGGTACGTCTGTAATGGACAAAGTGGAATTGGTATAAAATGACTCTTCAATAGCTGAAGTTCTTAATTCATGTCCATCTGAAAGTCTGCCCCACTGATATAAATCACCAATTGCTAATGTATCTTTTGAACTAATAGCTGCTCTTGTTGCACCCAAGTTACGATCCATCCAAATTCTGCCTGTTTTTGATTTTACTTCAACTATCGCAGTATTAACGCGAGGTTTTACTGGAAGTTCCAAAGTAGTAAAACTTTGCTCATTTCCGTAACCAATACCTTTAGAATTTATTGCGTAAGAGCGTACATAGTATTTAGTATTCACATTTAACTTACTGACAATTAAAGCTATGGCTGTTTTTCCTTTTGTAACAGGGAACTTTAAATCAGTGATTGTAGGAGACGCATTTGTACCAACAACAAATCCACTTTCAGAAACGGTTCCTCCTCCTTCATCAGTTACCGATCCACCTAATTCAACAGTTGTGTAGGTAATGTTTTTAGGCACGTCTGTAACAGCTGTAGGCAGTTTATAATCAGCCGTAGTAAAACTTTGAACTTCACCATAAGCAGTACCCTTTGTATTGGTTGCGTAAGCCTTATAGTAGTATTTAGTATTTACGGGTAGTTTATCTAATACAATAGAATAAATCCCTTTTCCGTATCCCGATTGAGCTTTTGAGTCACTAACAGAGGGATTAGTGTTTTTTTCACTAAAAACAAATCCTCTATCAGATGTAGCTGAAAATCCTTCATCAGTAACTTCACCATTAAGAGTAGCATTCTTTGATGTAACATCTGAAGCCGCCTTGGTAAATACTGTTGGAGGGTTTTGTGGCTCTTCAGTTTTACAGCCTACAAAAACAATTGAGAATAGTAAGAAAAAATATAGATTATTTTTCATTTTAAGAATTTATTTTAAACTTACAATTTTTGATGATTTGAACTAGTTGTATTTTTTTGTCAAAGTTGGACCAACTTAAATATCATCTTTTTTGACAATTTAATTTCATTAAGATTACAATTCCAGTGCTTTCACTGCCCCATCATCATTAATTTTTAATTATGGCTTGTAATCATTGTTAAATAAATAAGAAATTTCTATTTGGCTTAATGATCTTCCCCAAAAACCTACATCATCAAGATCTCCAGCAAACGACCTAAAATCACCTGGGCTTTTCCCATCATTAGATGTATATTGGCCAAAAACCAAGGGCATCTTGGAATCAGTATTTATCTCATCTAATTGCATAGTCAACGAATTGCTGTAAGAATTGCTATATGTTACATTATTTTGAACTAACACACCATCAACATAAATTTTTACCTTATCCAAGGTTTTTCCATTAGCATTGTCATATGTAAATACATAATGATGCCATTGGCCATCTTTTATTTTAGAAAAATAATTTCCAACATAGGAACCATTTGGATTACTAATCATTGCTCCAATATAAGGCATACCAGACCCTCCCAAAGTACTTATAAAAATTCCAAAATCTTGTTGTTTTTGGTTTGGATCCCCACCATAATTTAAAATTGATGTATGGTTATAAAAATTTGTTGTAAATCTGTACCAAAGAGAAATAGTCCTTGACTTGTTTCCAGATATTGCGAAATTGTTTGTTGCTATTTTACACCCGTTAATACCTGAAAAATTCACAGCTGAATTTACTTTTTCAAATCGATCCTTAATTAAGGATATATTAATTAAAGTTCCATTATTACCATTACCACTAACATCATTTGCATTATTTGAAAAAGAATAAAATGCTTGTACACTATTTTTTAATCCTGACGCAACGGGATCAACAACATTTACTATTCCTGATTCTGAACATGATATATTAATCATGATGTTAATTAAAATTATTGCTTTAATAATAATGGATTGTTTCATGATAGTTTTCAAATAGATAAAAATTAGTATAAACAAGCTGTTTAATTTTAAAATTAGAACAAAAAAAGCCTTATCTTATTAATTATAGAATTATGGCTTATAATTATTTTGATACAGGTATTGTATTTCTGTTCCAGAAAGTACACGGTTCCATATCCCGATATCATCTAAAGATCCTCCAAAATTCCTAGGATCGCTATCAAGGCTTGTAAACTGGCCCATAGTTAAAGGTAAATTAATCTTTGTGTTTATGTCAGATGAATAGTAAAAAACATCATAAGTTACTTATTTATTATTAGTTAAGGCCATAAAATAAATGTATGTTTTAGTTTTGCAACTTCCATGAAATCAGAAACAATTACATTAGCGTTAAATGTTTAAAAATGAATTAATGCTAGGCTAGAATTAGCCTAGGGGGAGACACTCGCCTGCCCAGAGCCTAGGAGGGGTTGCAATCGGGAATACCCATTAAGGGGGTATGCATGGAAAATTTTAGAAGTTTGTAAATTTGGTAAGTTTCAAGGTCTTATTGACGTTCTAAAATCCGTTTAATAAGTATGGAACATAAAAAAATGGTACAAAGTAGAATAATAAGTTTATTTATTATAGCTTTATTAATAATAATGGAGGCGAGAAACCATTCAAAAAAACAGGGCATATCTGAAAAGCCATACTGTAGGAAAAACAACAAATTATCTCCCAATGAAACTCACTAACATCATTTTTTTAATGTTTTGTTTGTTAAGTTCAATTACTGTTTCCGCTCAGGAATACAAAGTAGTTACTATTATAGAATCCATTGTTCCAATGGGTATTGGACGCTCAAGAATTATTGAGACAACAGCAAAAGCCAATTTAGAAGCTTTAACCACAGATAGAGATGGTAATAAATCTAATCAGGATAATGTTGACAGAGATGCCGTAAAAGAAAGTGGAGAAAATTTAAAGGAAACTAAATTGCTGAACTTTTTTAGCATGGTGGGAATTAATTTTGGAAATATAGCATCAAATGATGCAGTCATTGCAGCCAAAATAAATACCATAGTAAAAGAGGGATGGTCAGTCGCTTTTATAACTAGTGGAGTAGAATCTGATGCTGGAAGGTCAGATGGCCAAGGCATATTTATTACACGGATATTTTTTGTTAAAAAATAAGATCAAGAAAATCCATTAACTTGTTGAGATGGACAGCGTTTATTTAAACAACTTATTACAAAAGCTTAAAAAGTTTACTCAAAAAGTTGAGATAAAAGAAGCGCTAGTTGATAAAGTTTGGGTTATTTATGGAGACGATGATTTGGTTGAGTATGAGTTCGAGCGTCCAAGTAACGTTCTAAATATGTCTGGTGAAATTACTGTTACCAAAAATGGCAATTCTTATGATGGTTCATGGAAAATTCTTGGATCAGGAAGATTAAAAATAAAGACTGATTTTACTAATAATACCCTGGAGTACGATTTTTCTGTTCTAGGAATACTAGTAATGAAAATTGCGGGCACGCAGAATAACCCTTTCTTGTTATATGATCCTAAGATTGTAGAAAATGGCAACTTAGGAAAATATTTAGAGAAATTAGAAGATGAAAAAGAAAGTAAAAAATTGCCAAATTCAAATGGAGACGAAGAATTAACTTTCTTATTTAGTTTATTTTTAGTCATATTAGCACTAGTTGTATTTATGATTAAATACAGTAAATAATCATTGATGTTTTCATATTTAGAAAAGAAATCTAAATCCATATAAAGCTATTAATGCTATAATATATATATGAGAACCTAAATCGTATTAAAGGATAAAATAGGTAAAATATTACTGATGGGTTATACGCCTTCTCTTTCATCTATAGATGCAATAAATCAAAGCTTTTGTAATTGAGAGAATTTAGATGTAAATGGGTGCATTAGTATAAAACTTGTACCTATGTTGTACCTGTAAAACAAAAATGCCCATAAATCATTGATTTACAGGCACTTAAAGGTATTGTATGTGGTCCCACTAGGATTCGAACCTAGGACCCCCTGCTTGTAAGGCAGGTGCTCTGAACCAGCTGAGCTATAGGACCATTCCGTTGAATGGGATTGCAAATATCCGAAATTATTTATTTTTTTCCAAGTAGAGCCTAGAAAAAAATGGATATTTTTGGGCGGCCAACCTTTATTTTGATTTTTTGAGTTAAAGAGCGCATCTTTGTAAACACATATAAAATCCCATGAATCAACTTCTTAGCCTCGATAATTTCATCAGTTTACTGACACTAACCTTTTTAGAAATTGTCTTGGGAATTGATAATATCATCTTTATTTCAATCACCGCAGCCCGTTTACCCAAACAAGATCAAGCCAAAGCCCGCAACATAGGGCTGCTGCTCGCCATGGTTTTTAGAATCATCTTGCTTTTTGGTATATCCATTCTTATATCACTCCAAAAACCCTTTGCCCACTTTCATTTCACTTATTTCAATGCCGCTCCCACCGGTCAATCCATCATCTTGTTTGTCGGTGGCCTTTTCCTACTCTATAAAGCCAGTAACGAAATATTCATGAAGCTAGAAGGGGAGGAGGAACACCTGAGTGCCAACCAAAAAAAAATCAATAGTATCGCCACCATCGTAACGCAAATTGCACTGATAAATCTAGTCTTTTCCATTGACTCCATTCTGACCGCGATAGGCCTATCCGATAATATGTGGGTGATGATCATCGCCGTGGTCGCTTCAGCTATTATCATGATGGCTTTTTCAGGGCCCGTTGGCCGTTTTGTCAACGATCACCCCTCGCTCCAAGTCCTTGGCCTGTCTTTCCTCATTATGATCGGTTTCATGCTCATCGCCGAAGCCAGTCATGACTCTGAACTGAGTATCCTAGGAAATACCATCGGTCAAATTCCCAAAGGGTATTTGTACTTCTCAATCGCCTTCTCGCTGTTTGTTGAATTTATCAACATCCAAATGAAAAAGAAATCAACCAAATCCATCGAAATCCATGACATCAAGAACCAAGCGGAAAAGGACGGAATTATTTAGTATCCACAAAAAAAGCCCTGAATGAAATTCAGAGCTTAAACTTACTATTTCTTTAATTACTTTACCCCCTTCGCAATTCCCAACAACTCTTTAGCGCCACCCTGTGGTAAACCTAATACCTTTTTCTTAACACGACCGCTCGCATCCATGAACATGATCGTCGGATAGCCCTCCAATGGATACATATTCGCCAATGCTATCCCTTCGCCCGCCTCCATGTCTACACCGATCGACACATAATGGGCATTGATGTAATCCCCTAATTCTTTATTTGGGAAGACTTTGGTCTTTAACACTTTGCAAGGTCCACACCAAGAAGTATATGCGTCAAACATGATTAATTTCTTCTCTTTCTTCGCTTTGGCCAAAGCCTGACGGAAGCTTCCCTCAAAAAATTGTACCCCATCGCCCTCTGCCGCAAAGGCAGAAAGACTCAACATCACCAAAATAAATAACAAGACCTTTTTCATATTTTTTTATTTATTTCCTTTTATGATGGGACGAGGTAAACCCGTCCCCTACAATTACCTAATAACTATTAACTCTTACCTATTACCACTTACCTAATACCTATTACCTCTTACCTCTTACCTCTTTTCAATTATACGAATTCAACATCACCGGCATCACCAACAACAAAATATCCTCGCTCTCATCTTGGTCCGACGGAATAATTAAACCCGCTTTGTTGGGCTCACTCAATTTGATATCGACAAACTTGGCCGACAAATTG
>Ga0209499_1000145_pt1 | contig 52263 bp, 65 predicted proteins | sample C_130208_EF_Meta_FD_187306 | JGI IMG/M metagenome (GOLD analysis project Ga0209499, IMG submission 187306) | Freshwater microbial communities from Lake Croche, Canada to study carbon cycling - C_130208_EF_MetaG (SPAdes) (version 2) | ecosystem: Environmental > Aquatic > Freshwater > Lake...
TTAAATCTTTTCTCTTGTATTATTGTGACATCTTCGGTGATGTAATTTCCATATTCGAAATTTTTAAATATTGTGTATTCGTATGCCAAAGGATCTGTGCCTTGACCAGCAAACCAATTATTGGGATTGATGATTAATTGTTTGTCATATTTTTTGGCATATGCATACCCAGCAGCTATTTGAAATAGTTGATTGCCTACACCCCCGACAACATTTACATAACAATTAGACATAATTTTTCAACTTCAACATCACATGTTTTACCGCCATCCACATATCCAAATATTTGTATTGTGCGAGACGACCCATGAATATTATATCTTGTTCTTTTTTTGCCATCTCTTCATATTTTTTATAAATTGAGTTGCACTTTCATATTTTAATATTTAAATATTATGTTTTGTAATTTTATCGTTATGGGGGTTTTATGAAAAATTATCTAACCAAATTCAAGTATGATGGCTTGTTATTGTTTATCAATTCTTCAAAATCTGTGATTAACGCAGTTTTATCACGGGGCCAGAATTTTTCAATGTTGGTCAATGGTGCCATAATGTCCTTATCATCTCCTGCAAAATGAGTAAACCCATCATGCTCATAATCATTATCTCTTCCGCACCCAACCATCTTCACATTGCAGTTTTCATGATTTACGTAGTTTCGTATTATCTCAAACGGTCTATACAAAAGAAATGGAGTTATGCTGTAAACAAATGGTATTTTACCAGAATCTGCCAATCCAACTGCCATACCCAGCATCAATTGTTCAGATGCTCCTACTGTATATGCTCTATCTGGATATTTTTCCAAAATATTATCAAATATCTTATATCCTAAATCACCAGTTAGGAAAAAAATATCTTTATTTTTTTCCATAGATTTTTCCAATAGTTCCGCAAATTTATATCTCATATTTCAAGTTTGTTAAAATTTCATTATCTGTTATTTTACAATAGTGGGCTTCAATTGATTTATCATTTAAAAACTTGAATTTTTTCAATACATCAGAAGTATCTACAATTGTCACGTTTTTAATCTCAAATGCCTCTATACACTTGGATAATTTGGTGATGTTAATTTTATCATACGCGCTAAATCCATTCGCGTTTACAAATATATGCAGGTTTGGAGATGGATTCTTACTCAGATAATACAACGATTCCCATATACTTCCTTCGCAACATTCACCATCTGAAATTACACAATATACATCAATGTCTCTGTTTCCTATTGATGCGCCTATTGCAACAGGCAACCCCAATCCAAGACTACCTGTTGAGCAGAAAATGTTATCACTTTTATTTTTTTCTGGATGAACTCCATATTTATCAAATAAGTTCTCAGCGTCATTATTTTCATAATGTTCCATACAAACATATTGTGATAGTCCTGCGTGTCCATTTGAAAGAATTACCACATCATCAGCATTTTTACGTGCATAAATATCCGACAATATCGGCATTGTTGTTACACAACTGCTGATATGTGATAGATTTTTCTTGTAGATTATATCAATTAATCTGTTGTGTAATTTATTGTAAACGTTCATACAGCCAATTTGCAATCTCAGGTTTGAATAATTGATTAAATTTTGGTTTATTACTACCTTTTGCTACGTGATAGCATTTTAATGGTATATCATTAATGCACACTATATCATTAACAATTTCACACATATGCTCTTTGTTTAAAGATGAACATCCATAAAAACCTCTTCTGGTGGAATCATCACAATGATAAGCACCATCTAATACTTTATATTTGAAATTTCCAAATTCTATAACCATGTTTAATACATCATTATCACGGCAAGTCATATGCCTAGCATGTTTTATAGATGCCGCTTCGTAAGTGTCCCAAAAGTTTTTACTTGTAGACGCTACAATACCAGCGTGTCTGTAATTTTCCGTAGGAATTATTTGATACATATTATTTAAATACGTTCTTATAGTTATATGATCTACATTTTCATACAAATTGTGACTCGATGGACTTGCGACATCATAATCACCTTTTAAAATTTCATCAAGTCGTCCAAATATAAAATGATCTGAGTCTATGTTCACAACCAAATCATAATCATTATAAAATAATTTAGCAGCAGATGCTTTGATATTGTACATATCAATATTTGAATTTGCACTTTTTAATTTAGAAATTTCATCATCTCTCAAAGTAAAAAGAGGTATTTCGGGATGAAAATATTTAAAACTTTTTTCAAATAATTCATATTCAATAGTAGAACTATATCCACTTTCTAGTAAAGTAAAAAAACAAGTTTTCATATTATTTTTTTTGCAAAACAACCAAATAACTTTGCGGAACTTCTTCTACTACATCAAACAAATTTTCTGATACCATTTGCTGGTAATATTCATAATTACCATGGATATGCCCATGGGGGATCATATCATGTAGACATAGATATCCACCCTTTGCTATTTTATTTTTTAGCAAATTCCATCCAACCCATTGAGATATTGGAAAATCTAAATCTATCAATGCATAGTGAATATCTCCTTCTATGAATGATATGTCAGTATCTTCTGTTATAAGACCCTTTACTAGAACTACGTTATCTAATTGTTGGCTGTCTAAATTTTCACGGATATATTCATATTTAAATTTTTCAGTTCCGTAATTTGGATCATTATACCAAGGGTCCATACAATATGTAGCGTGAGCTTCTTTATCTGGGGTAGTTACTTCCATTGTATATTTACAACTTTTTGCAATTTCTTTTGGATGCCCCTCGAAAGTGTCAAATCCCCATATGGTTCCTCTATTTTTCCAACTTTTACCTATTCGCTCTATGCCTCCCCCATATGCGATTCCCATTTCAACCCCATTTAAATTTTCAGAAAATTTAGATTTGCATATTTCTGAATATTTAAATGTTATATCAGAAGCTCCATTTGTATCATTTAGTTGGTTCATAAATTATTTGTATGCTAACACATTAAGATTATTATTAAGAAATTCACTGTTTATAAATTTAATTTTATATCCCATTGATGAAAATTTATTAACTATGTCAGTTGGATTCACAAACGGTGGGTGTATTTCAATGTAAATGTTTTTGCAAAATGGAGCAACTTCATCAAATGTCGGGTCTTCTAATATCGAAAATTGCTCACCGCCTTCAATATCAATCTTCAAAAGATCAATAATTGGTTCATTTAAACTTTTTATAAAATCAATAATAGTTTGGCATTTAACTGTATTACCACCACGTTCAATTCGGTTTTGTGTGGTATTACTCTCATCCACAATGAAACTACACTCCCCGTTGTAATTATTGAACGCTAATTCACAAAATTCAATATTATCGATTTTCAATTTTTCAGACAAGCTTCTCAAAATATTTAAATGCTTTGCAGTAGGTTCGACTGCATAAATTTTCTTACATGCCTTGAATAAATGTAGAGCGAACAGTCCAATATTTGCACCCCCATCGATGACAACGGCGTCATTATTATTAAATATTTTTTTGAAATCTGGATCATTGTAATGTCCATTGTTTATCTCCTTCTCGATAATATGTTTCGTAAAGGAATTACCTGTGTGGTAATATTCCATGAATTCGTCATAAGGAGAAAGCTCCACGGGCGTCGAATTCATTGTGTTTAATGTTGTTGACATATGTTCCATAATTTATACTGATTAAGCCCAAAGTCAAGATCGTATTTTGGAATAAAATTGTAGAATTCTTTCATTTTTGTTGTATCGCATATCCAAACATCAGAGTCACATTGTTTTTTGTAATCTACATATTCTATTTCTGGAATAGTTACAGGATTTATAATTTTTATCATAAGATCCAAAACATCTCTATTTGAATATGATTTTCCAGTTCCCACGTTATAAATTTCTCCATAGTTTGGATCGCTGTTTATTATTAGATTGATAAAAGATACAAAATCTTCAATATGGATAAAATCATGATTTCCTTGTATCAATCTTATAGGAATATTATTAGTTAGATTGTTGTATAGTGTGGGTATCAATCGGCTACTTGGTTCATTAGGACCATACACACTAAATGGACGGATTATTGAAATGTCTTTATTGTATTTCGTGGCTATTTCGTGACATCGCATAGTTCCTATCAATTTAGTCATTGCATAATAAGAACATGGTATACATTCATCATTCTCATTCATAGGTTTGTCACTTTTGCCATATTCGGATGATGATCCAAAATATAACAATTTAACATCATTGCGTATCACCCAAGATAATATGGTATCAGTAAGTTTAATATTGCTATTAAACATTTTTGTTTCGTCGTATATCTCAGCTGCGCTATGAATTATAATATTTGGTTTAAATTGATTTAAACACTCTATGATATTATCACCTCTTTTATACAAGAAAAAAGAATAGCTCTTTGATAAATTCTGAACTATACTTTTTCCTAAAAATCCACTAGATCCTGTTATAAAAATTTTCATAAATTATTGCATTTATCTATCATAAATTGCACACTTTTCAAATCGTTATTTTGTTGATCTAAGCAATTTTGCAACACTAGATTTTTTGTATTATTGGCCCATTCTAATTCATTTAATCCAAAGGCTATTCCATATCTATTAAATGGGAAGTGATCTTTCCATTTAATAGATGATAAATCTGTATTTGGAATGACAACTACAGTGCATCCACATAATGCAGCTAAAGTCACCCAAAAACATTCATTATCATAACAATAAAATGTCTCACATCGGTTCAATAATTCAGCAGCGGCGTCCCAATTATTTTCATAATGAGCTAAATTAATAGCATTATTTGAATGATATTGATTAGCAATACCGCCCTTTTTAACTAAGAAACACTCTGAAATATCCCGAGTTTGATTAGTATTTTTGAATATGTCATAATCTATAAAAGAACATCTCATATGACCATCTATTTCCCCGTCATAATGAAAAAAAGAAGAATATTTAAAAATTAAATCGTTATCTTTTTTATTTTGGTAAAATCCATCACCGACACCTGCACACTTTCCCGGTGTGTTTAATATCCAACGAACTACGTGATTTGCATTGATTGGATTTCCATGCACAATTTCTGGATATATTATAACGCAATCTTCGATAGCTATTGCATTTTCTCCCAGAAACGGAGAGTTTAATTTATAGTGAGTTGCTTTTGATGTGATGTATGCTGTCTTACCAAGTGATCTTATATCATGGCATAATTTGTGCATTGCCACTTGACCGCCACTACTCGGATCAAATGAATTCATATAAATTAAGAATGTCTTTTCCATTTATTATAAAATTTTTCTGATTGTCCGTAGGTTGCGTCATGTCGGTCTTCTAATAAATCGTGCGATGCGTTTGTCATGTGATACACTTTACTATCGCATATCAATGCATGTTTGATATTATTACATTCCAACGACATCGCATAGTCGTTATCCTGATACCAAAATTCAAATTGTTCATCAAATAATTTACATGTATCCATCAAACTACGATGCATTAAAATACACCAACCGCAAACTTGATTAGATACTGTATAACCATAGATTATACCTTCTTGTGGTATGGTGGTATGTAGATGCCAATTAGGTGATATTGGAGATGCTGATAAAATTTCTGGATTTTTTAAAAGTGCATCCTTCATACTCTTTAACCAAGATTTGGTAAAAAATAAATCATTGTTGCAAATTAATATCCAATCAGCTTTTGATTGAGCAATGCCAATATTTAAAAATCTATTATAATTGAATTTTTCTTCTGGATGTATGACAGAGCAATCATGATACATAAATCCTAATTGTTTGAAATCTAATTCATTTACAGATTCAACTACAATAACATTTCCAGACCATTCTTCCGAATTTTTCAAACTGTTGATAGTTCTACATGTCAATCCGTATCGTTCAAGATCAACTGCTTTACTTAAAATTATTGAGTCTATAATCATACTATAGTATTTTTTAAAAATAAAGTGTCTTTAATATATTCAGATTCTATCATCAACCCATATTGATATAATGAATTATTATTATGAGTTCCTCCGAAATCAATATCGGTATCTGCTGCCGAAGGATCGAATTTTTTAGTTCTCCATGACATACCTTCGTAATGTTTGAAATATTTATTTTCTAAATTTGCATTAGCAATAAGCAAATTTGAATTTATCACATCCTCAAACATTGTAGATCCTATATCATAAATTCGGTCTTCTGATCTGCTTTGCTTAGTTCTTATAGGATCAAAAAATTTAATGTTGTTTTCTTTTAAATGTTTCAAATTTATAAAACAAAACCATGGATCAACTCTAGGATACAATTGCTTGCCTCCTCTATCACCAGATACATTTCCCAACAATGTGAAATTTCCGCTTTTGAACTTTTCGTAGATAGGTGCGATATCTTGATACAAAATCACATCGGAATCTATCAGCAAAACATGCTCGGTTTCGATAAGTTCGAACCCTTTATTTACACCATTGCCGTGTGACGTATTCTCCATAACGTGATACGTCGCCCCTTCCACCACATCCGATATATCCGTAGGTGTTCCTGTATCCATTACGAGAATTTCAGGCATTTTAGAGCAATGCAACCGCACCGATTTTAACAAATTTTGAATTAAAATCGGCGTATTGTAATTACATGTGAGTAATGTCAGATTCATAATCAACTACCGTAAGTCACTTTGATTTCTCTTAATTTTTGCATGATATCATATTCATTGCTCGTCGGTATTTGACCGGGGTAGCAATTATGTTTTGATACAAATACGGCGTCAGCTTTTGATATTATCTCAGAATGATTTGGCTTTGATGAAATTGCAGATTGCTGCAAGCTCCATTGTTCATCACCTAGATATTCCCATGAATTTTCAATATCTGCAAAATTCCAAAACGGAGGATGCATTCCCAATTTAATGATTTCATATGTATGATCCACATGCTCGCATGCGTTGTAGTATCGTTCATCCAAGAATCCGGCGTGATTGATGCATTGCCTTGTATAGAAGGAAAATGCACCAACGCAATGTGGATACAATGGAAGTTTCATAGTTCCATATTCCACTATATATGTTGGATTTGGTTGATTAGTTCCATCAAATGTCTTATTCATCAATCCATGTTGAGAATAATTGAAATGTTGAATGCCCGTGTATTTGGAAGCTTCGATGTATTTTTGAAAGACTTCTGGATTTTTAATATAGATATCATCTTCAATCAAGAAGAAGTAGTCACACCCTTTATCAAACAAAAATTTCAAAGCGTCGTTTTTACTTTTACCAACGCCTTGATAAGGTTCGTCATGTGATATCAGATTGGTGATATCTGACAAATGATCCTTAAATGCTCCGTCATTGACCACTACAAGCTCAGTTTCCGCATCAGGAGGAATTGAGCCATAGCACTTTTCAAACGACTCGATACGGTCGCAAGTCAAAATTCCAATTCCTATGGATTTTTTATCATTCATAAAAGTAATTAAACATGTATTACAAAAGTCAAGTCTATTGTGTGTCACTACACTAAATAATTTTATGTCAAATAATCATATTATAGCTCAATTATATAAAATAACGTGTGATGTTAATTGTTGGGTTTATTGGGGTATGGTATATGCTGCCAATAAAACCTATCTGGACCGATTTGAAGAACATAAAATAGGCAAGGGTGGTAAACACCTATATAAGGGAATTTTGGAATATGGAGAATCTGAATTTCGTGTTGAGTTGGTAGAAACTGGCGATTTTGAATATATTTCAAAACGAGAGGAATTAGAATCAAAACACACTTTGTATGCGCATGGGAGCGGTTGGAATGGCAATTCTGGGCATTCTATTTTCAACACGCCTGAAACTATTAAAATTATAAACTCCAAACGACAATTGAAAGAAGTTGAACGAATTGCAAAATTTAAAGAATCATATGGTCAGTTAGATCAACAGAAAATTCAAGAAAAAAGAAGTAATACAATTGCTAATAAATCAGTATCTGAAATACATAAATGGCGAAAATCTATACCAAATTCTTGGAGGGGCGATACTAAAAAAACTAACAAAAAATTACGTAAACAATCAAATTCTCTTAAAAAGACATGGGAAAATCCCACTGATGCTATGATAGAAGGTATTAGGAAGAGCGCCAACTGGAAAATTGGAAAAAATAAAGATAATTGGGACGTTATGCGAAAACATTCTGAGAAAATGAAAATAAAAGTTAAAGGAAAAAATAATCCAATGTTTAAGCATTTTTATATTACTCCACTGGGCAAGTTTGAAACTTATCAAGAAGCTAGTAACGCTCACGGCGCTATAAAAAAATCAAGTATTCAAAGGCTTTGCAAAAATCCAGATAAAATTATAACTAAAACCATAGCAAAATTTTCTAATTTAGATTTTTCTTTTATAAATAAAACCGCCAAAGAAGCTGGGTTTGGGTTGGAATTTATCTAATATTCCAACCCAAATTTCATTTTATCGATTGTTGGACTTTCCATTTTTGATATCGTTGGTTAGTTTAATAATAGTTTCATCGTCTTTTTGTGCCTTTTCTTGTTCTTTGAGCATTTGCTCAAGCACTTGAAGATTTTCTTCGCTAAAAAAGTTTTCATCAGGTTCGATGAGTTCTCCTTTATCATCAATGAAATTGGAAATGAAACTGATTCTATCGTCAATAGTCTTGCCATGAATCTCAATAATGGCTGGACAATCCTCCTTTGGATAAAAAATATCGGTTTCAAGATCTTCGGCATATTGTTCATACAATTGAGCAAATACATCATCAACTTCCAAGATATGATCCTTACTGACATCACGAAGACCATCATCAACAATTGTGATATCTTCGTCATGACGAAGCCAGAATATGATATCAATATTCTTAAGACTTTCTCTCACCAGAGAAATAGAAGCTGCTGTGACTTCATTGTTGATCTTGTTATTGGCATTTCCAACCAATGTGTAGGCCAAGTTGTCCCAAGAGCATCTATCGAAGATGATATTGTCTTCTTTCTTGAATTTCTCTTGAGTTGTCATCATCCAATCAAGAATCAACAATTGTGTTTCTTCTGTAGTTTTAGAAGAATGTTCAAGATTATTTTCTGTGATCACATCGCGATATGTCTTCAGCGGTGTACCATACATAGGCCATCGCTGAAGAAACGCTTTGAGCAAAGTTGACTTTCCCACACATGCAGTTCCTGATATAGCTAATCTCATATAGAGATAATTTAACACACATCAAACGTTTTTCAAGAACAAATCCCATTCTTCTAAGAAATCAACAAAAACAAATCCATTTTTAGGCTTTGTAGGCGATTTATTGAGTCTCAGTTTTTTGCTTTGAGTTGCTACCCAATCTTTTAAGTCGTCGTCTTTTGGATTGAATTTAGACAAATCACATTCTTCTGGTCGTCTGTCACTCTTCCAGATATTAAGCTCTCTGTGGCAGCAAACTTGGTTTTCCCAAGTGTTGGCGTTGCCAGTATGCTTTGATCTAGGAATAATGTGGTCAATGGTAGAAGTTTCCTTTGTAAGCTTTATACCAGAGTAGCAACAGGTATTGTTGTCTCTCTTGATGATATTCATCTTTGTTGGAAAATACACCTGCTTATGAGGTATTCTGTCATAAGATGCACACACAACCACACTAGGAACTCTAACTTTACCTCTTGTAGTCAGTATGAAGTCATCGTATTCTCGCACAGGAAGATTCAACCAGTCCTTACTTCCCTTTATAACGTTGAAATAGTCAACATTGTCTGTTTTATTGTTATCTTCATCAAATTCATAAGTGATGTCCAATGGATACACCACTTCTGAGAAGATGTTGCCGAAAGTCTTTTTTTCATCGCAAACGCCAACAGGAAAATAATACCTGTTCAAAACTAGAATTCGCTGATTCATGTATCGATTTTAGCGAAAAGTTTGAGGATGTCAAGTCTCATTATTTAGTAGATTTAATGTTAAATTCTAACCCCAACCCAACGATCAAATTTCAATTAAATATTAATGAATGAGCACAAAACGTTCTACGCGCAAGCGTAAAGAAAATGATGAAATTGAAATCGATTTTATAGATGCCTATAAGAAAAATTTTAATTTGGGCAACATGAAACTAAAAAAACAATTCCCGTTGACACCTAATCAAAAAAAGTGTTATTATACAATCAATAATCAAAATACCAATATGGTGTTTATTGATGGGTTGGCAGGAACCAACAAAACATATCTATCTGTATATGCGGCAATAGAGCACTTAAAAGAAGGCAAAGTTGACCAAATTATTTATATTAGATCGGTTGTTGAAAGTTCATCCAGAAGTATTGGAGCTTTACCCGGTGAATTGGACGATAAATTTGGTCCATATACTATGCCATTGATGGATAAGTTGCATGAAATTGTTGATGACGCAATGTGCGGTCAATTAATGTCCAACAACTATATCAAAGCAATTCCAGTAAACTTTGTTAGAGGTCTTACTTTTCACAATTCATTTGTCATTGTTGACGAAGCTCAAAATATGAGTCGTGGTGAATTGGCTACTATTCTTACCCGTTTCGGACGAAACACCAAGTATATTATATGTGGAGATGCTAGACAGGCTGATATAAGAGATTCTGGATTTGAAAAGGTTCATCAATTGTTTGATACCGAACACTCTATCAAGAATAATATTCATTGCGTTAAATTTGACGCAGATGATGTTGTTCGTAGTCCACTATTGAAACATATTACCCAAGTGCTGGGGGTTTAACCCCAGCTTGTTCCAGCAAACCATCCCGCGCCTTTATTGTTTTCGATAGGGGCCGGGATTTTTTGTCTAACTGGAGGATCGTTTTCGACCACAACATTTTCAGCAAGTTCGATCATCTCAGTAACTCCTGAAATAGCCGCCATTTCGGTAGTTCCTATACATACATGTTCACCATCGGTGGCTACAAAGTGCGGCCCAAATTGATCCACATTGACCTTGAAGAATTCATCATTGATTGTTACTATTTCTGCTTTCACGTTATGAAGATAGCACACAACCAAGCGTTGTCAAATTAAATTTACGGACCAGTTACATTTATCATATTTATAGGTGATAATATATTTCCATTCTCATCAACTATAACTACTTTTTTGTTATTTCCAGACAAATCAGTTATATTAACATTATATGATTGTTTACCATTAAACACACCTGCATATTTTGGAATTTTATCTGGGTCCAATGCCCACTTTTTCTTTTGAAGACCGTTTGCAATTTTATTCATCAGTTTATCAGACATTCCGCCGGGTTCTATTGTATTGCCAGTAGCTGCATTGTAAGCGCCTGTAACAGTGTTTATCGGTGTCATGTAAAGCTGTCTAGCTTCTGGTGCTACTTTCTGAACGGCATAATCGGCAAGTTTAGCAGCGCCTCCTACAATTTTACCAAATCTACTGTTTTTAACTTTATTAGCAGTATCTTTTATATTTTGCCAAGTGCCTTCTTCTAATAATTCTTTTTGGGTATATTTTCTCATATTAGTATTTAACTTCAATATTTTTATTAGCTATATTATTAAGACTTACATCAATAAGAGCATTTAAATTATTTTCAATAAATTTTTTACCAATAAGAATTTTATGATCATTTGTGCTTCTATTTCCAATACTGAATGGAACTTTAGAAAATCTCCTTCCCCCTATTTCAACATCAAATTGAACAACGGGGCGGTCTTCTGTGTTACCAGCACCCACATTGATGCTGATAGTCCCAATTACAGGTTTTTCTAATGAAAAATTGTTTACGGTAACAAAACGCACATGCTCTTTATCAGGAGAAATTTCAATATTTTCTCCGTGTAATACGTTAAAAGCTCCATTGCCGCTGTCTAATTTAGACGCGATTTTTCCAACTCCTTCTAAATCAAAGAGATAAATATCCTCGATCAAGCCGAGAACATATTTTTCATAGAAAAACTGATTGAATTTTAGCATATTTCAAAATTCATATTCATCGTCAATGTCCGCGCTGTTTGCATAGTCTGCCTTTGAACTCACAGAATAGTAAACATCGGAAGCATAATCAGCAGCTTTTGTGATCTTGGCAAGCATCCATTCTTCAAAATCTGATTCCTTTGCGATTTTTTCCAAACGTTTTGCATATTCACCAAGCTTCTTAAGTTCGGAACATACCATTTCACACAATTCATTTTCTTCATGTTCTAATGTTTCGTGTTCCATGTCAGCGCCAGTATCGAATGACATGACAACTTCTGGTTCTTCCATGTGTTCATGTTCTGCGTGTTCATGTTCTGCGTGTTCGTGTTCTGCGTGTTCGTGGTCAGAATAATCTTCTCCCCCGAATCCATTGAGTTGATCCAATGCGTTTTCTTCTTCGTCATCGTATCTACCAACTGCATAGTTCTCCCAAATCAAATTATTATCTTTATGTTTAAATTCCATAGTATTATTTAATGTTTTGATTTTAAATTTGATCCAACAACTCAGAAATGCCTTCACCCATATGTGGATTGATGATTTTCAAGAATTGTTGAAACACTTGTTTTGCGTTGATATTATTTCCACTTGCGAACTGTTCACTCAAATCATTAAGTTGGGTCGCTTCTTCTGTATTTTTAGTATCAGACATCCACTTGGTCCCCATGTCGATCATGAATTTAACATACATGTTTTCAGAAGCTGCTGTGAACGGCATTTCAGGAGCGGGTGCAGCTGGTGGTTGTTCTGGAGCAACTTGTTGTTGAGAACCATCATCCATAGGCATATCGCCTTGTTGCATTTCTTCACCTTGCTCTCTGATAAGCCTGATGTGATGTTGAATTAAAGATAACGTCTTGCTTTTCATATGTTTGGCTGTGGCTTGTATTTTTCGATTTCCTCGGTTGCTTTGTTGTAATCTTTTAGCATGATAGGTAATTTGTCGCTCACAGCTTTTAATCTGCTTGCTTTGGCTTGTGCCGCTGCTTGATTACTTTTGGATAATGTTTCAATTGCATCGTCCGCTTCTCCATCTTCTTCTGGCTTTGCACTTTCAACGGCTCCTTGCGTGATACCATCAAGACGAACCACGAACGTTCTGTTGTTCTCTGGATCATCAATATACAAAGTGCCATCAAGACCATTGCCGCTATGCAAACCAGCAGCTTTTAAAAGGTGTCTGAACTCATCACGCTGATCTAAATTTTCAACAAGTGTAGGATCATAAGCTTCAATTTTTGAAAGAAATTTACTCATGTCTGTATTTAGACAAAAAGGCAAAGCTTGTTTGACAACTCATTAAAATAAACATCGTTGAGATAAGTCAGACCATTTTTGTTCAAATACTTTTTGATCTGTTTTAACGATTTCAATTTTCTCTCGGTGTTTAAAAACAATTCAACTTGCGATACCGTTTCACAGTCAGATTCTGTGATTTTTGAAAAAATCTCATTAAGATCTTTGATTTGTTCAAAAACTGTAAATCCAAAAATAATTTTTAACTTATGAATCAATTTGTTGCGGAACGCATCTTTGGTCAATTGATTGCTAAACAGATACAATTTCTCAGTGCGATGTCTATTCTTAATGTATTCTACGAATGTCAGAAGAAATTGTGTGGTGTATAATTTTTTTATATCCCTGTTTGAAAAATCAAAACTAATGTCAAGATTTAAATTTTTCAACATCTCAGGAAATTCTCGATTGGTTTTTTTAAAAATTTCATCAATGTCTAGTAATTCTTTATTACTATCTTCAAAAACTATCGAAAACACCACGCTTTCTAAAACTTCCTTTTCAATATTCATGTGTTAAAATTTAAAATTTTTGTATTTTTCCTGTAATGATTTAGGAACTTTATTGATTCTAACGTTGATTATACCATTGTATGATGAAGTGTCAAACAAAACATTCGCTTTCATTTGTTCATACATTTCAAGAAATTTCATTTCCCATTGATTTTCACACAGATGCAACACTTTTTTTGTAAAAAAATCAATTCCATATTTCTCCATATCCACCTTTAATTCTTCTGAACTTCCCCAGTAACTGTCAACATTGTTGTCAACGTAAGATATTCTTGCTCGTTTCTTACCTTTTAATGGTTTTTTCTTTACTCTTTTTAATAATTTTTTACATCCTATATAATATTTCTTATCACTATCAGGATGATTATTATTAATAATGTATACAAAACCATGATATTTGGTGGTGTCATCAGGTAAATCAATCCAATTACTCATATTGTAATTATGAAATTTAATTCTTATTACAATAATTATAATAAGTATTATATATTATATTATATAATAGTATATTACCAAGCCCACCCACTACAACCCATAACTACTTCACTTTTTTAAGTTGTCAATAGGTCAAATAGAACTTTTTTTACTTTTATTGCGTATATTCTTATTCAAATCCTTCACATTACCAGATTGATATAGTAAAGTATCCTCATATCCTAAATTCCTTCGTTGAACAGTTGGTTTCTTTTTCTTCTTACCACTTTTTACAATTTTGGTATCATCGGGAGCATAAGTGTCGGCATTTGGTCGTCCCATATCAGTTATTGTAGGAGCTATTGGACCAACAACTTCTCCCGATGTCATTTCATTATACATTGATTCATACAATTTTTGTATTTCAGCATTATCTTTACTTGACATTGACATATTCTTATTTACAATAACTAATATAAATGAGTCAACAGAATATCAGATTAAAATATGAACAGAGGATAACCTTATTTGCCAATGACATCAATATTTTAACACTGGGGGATAAATTGAATCAAATCCCCGGAGAGAAATCATATTGGGCCAACGAATTGAGTAAGGTCGAACAATCTCTTCGTGGTCTTGAAATGAAAAAGAAGAAATTGATCAGAGAGCTATCCAAAAAACTGTTGGATAACAGTCCTGTTAAATTGAACAAGTCCACATTCGATAAGATTGAAGAGAGTGAAAACGTGGAAGAATTAAATGAACAGATTGAAGATATCAAATTAACTGTAAAACAGTTAGAACGTATATACGAAACTATTAAATATAGTGCCAAGGATTTTGAAAATATTCTCAAATTCCACCAATTGGAAATGAACTGATGATAAAGATGCACTACGATACAAAAGCTAGAAAGGGTCAGATAATATGCGATCCTGCTCAATTGTCGTTAGTGCGTGGAAAATTCAGCGTAAAAAATGAGAACGCTAAGTTTGCTAAAAAATTCAATCGAAAAATACCAGATAGAAAACACGCTATCGACAATGTTGGGCGATTTGATTTTGGATTGTATAAGGAAATATTACAATTCCTGATAGACAATCAATTTATCAATATCGAATATACTCCAGAGTTCACCGACGCATTGCGATGTGGTATAAGCGTAGATACTGTTTATGATGGCTTTAAATACCCCCACAGGGACTTTCAATTGGAAATGGTAACACTAGCCTTAAAATACGGCAGAGGCACTTTAAAGAGCGCAACAGGATCGGGAAAAAGCTTTTGTATCGCATCCATCATCGAGAACTTTTGGAGAAACAGAACCAACAAGACATTCAAGTGTTTTATTTCAGTTCCCGGAACAAGTTTGGTCAGTCAGTTACAAAACGATTTCGCAGAATATGGAGTTGCTTTTTCTTATTCGGGATGGACTGGAAAAGATGAATTGCAAAATACCGAGGTTGTAATTTGTAATAACCAAAATCTAGCATCTAAATTCGATGACAATAAATGGATTTTGGATGTTGATTTGCTTATTGTCGATGAGTGTCATGGAGTCAAGACAGGTTCCGAATTGACAAAAATAATTTCAAAAATCAAGACACCGAATAAATTCGGGTTAACAGGAACATTTCCAAGAGATCAATTTGATACATGGAAAATTATTGGAACATTTGGACCTGTGTTGTATGTAAAAACAAGCAAGGAATTGAGAGACGAAAATGTCTTAACCGATGTAGCCGTTAAGATGATCAGGTTTAAACATCCAAAAAAATCGATCCCGAAAAGGATCAAACGAACGGACAAGTCGCCAACAGAAGATTATTTGGCTGAATTGTCCTACATTTACAACAACGAATCCAGAAACAATTTTATAAAGAAGATCGTTTCGAAATTACCGAACAATACGCTAGTTTTAGTCAACCATTTAGAACACGCTGAATTGTTGAATATTTTACTTTCTACAATCACCGACAAAAAAACATTTTTGATCAAAGGAGATGTGGAAGTATCAGATAGAAATTGCGTTATTCAAGAGCTTGAGACAAACAGTAATATTGTATGTGTGGCTATGAGCAGCATATTTGCAACTGGTATCAATATTAAAAATCTCCACAACATCGTGTTCGCATCTGGAGGAAAAAGCTTTATCCGAATAATTCAAGGTATTGGTCGAGGTCTTCGTTTGCACAATAGTAAACAAAAATTAGCAGTCATTGACCTTTCAGATAATATCCATTATTCAATGGATCATGCTGAATTGAGAAAACAATATTATGAGGACGAACAGTTACCTTGGAAAGAAATAGAAATAATTTTATGAAACAAATTGAAACAGTAGATATCCCACTAGATGAAGCCATAATTATCAAGACCGAACCAAAGATTCCTAAAAAGTCATACACGAATGAGTTCATGGCAGAAATTGAAAAGTATTACGCTACCGATAAGATGACCAATGAATTAGCCAGCCATATTGTTAAAATTGCAGAAGGTCTTAGTTATAATTGGAGGTTTATTAATTATACAAATTCTTGGAAAGAAGAAATGGTAGGAGACGCTATCATCAAGATGTATTCGGCATTGGAAGGTAAGAAATATGATGTTACGATTGGATTCAATCCATTCAGTTATTTCAATCAAATAGCGTGGAATGCATTTACAAATCGAATTAAGAAGGAAAACCGCCAGCATGAAGCATTGCAAGAATACAAGCAAATAGTTTATGAGCAAACTATGAATGATTCAGATGCTCATGTTTATGTAAAGCCAAATGGATTCTCGACAGATGATGATGATTCTTGCGATTGTTCATCATATAGCGATTGACAAATGAATGCATTATGATTTAATATTGCAATGATTAAAAAAACCAAAGTCGCTATCTTTACCGACTTGCATTTGGGAATTTATGGTAATTCCGAAAAATGGCATGAGACGGCATTGAATTGGGCCGACTGGATTGTCTCTGATTTGACCACTAAAAAAATCAGAGACATTTTCTTTTTGGGTGACTTCTTTGACAACCGAAGTGAAATTAATGTTCAGACTATTCACGTAGCGGCTCAAATTATTGAGAAATTTAAAAGCTTCAATATGTTTATGATTGTGGGCAATCATGATGCATATTATAAAAATCGAAGCGATATTCATAGCCTTGGAATGGTCAGAGGTCATGAAAATATCACACTTGTTGATAAAAACTTGGAATTTACAGCATTTGACAAGCACTTTTTGTTGGTTCCTTGGAATAATGATATTCCAGATTCCAAATTTGATTATGTGTTTGGACATTTTGAAATTCAAACATTCAAAATGAATAATTATACGGTTTGCACACACGGTCTTACTCCGATGGATCTATTCAAAACCAAAGCGACTTCTATTTTCAGCGGTCATTTCCACAATAGAAACAGCAAAAAGTATAAAGAAGGCTCAATTCACTACGTTGGAAGTTGTTTCCCAATGGACTTTTCCGATGTTGGCAACATAAAAGGCTATCATTTGCTTGATGTTGAAGATGGATCGATTGAGTTTGTTGAAAATACTGTGTCGCCAATATTCACGAAGTTGTTTTTAAGCACGTTGAAAACTATCAACAAAGATACAGTAACGAATAACATAGTCAAATTGGTCGTTGATATCGATATTGATGAGAAGAAGCTTGAAAAGCTGGAAGCAGCATTGGGTAAGCTTGGTCCTTGGCAATTTACAGTCGATCACAATACAGTCACAGCGACATTAGAAGATGTTGAAAACATTGATTCCATTGACATCAAGGTAATGTTTGATGAATTCTACGAGCAATTAGGATTGAAAGATGATCAACTCGAACGAGTCAAAAACATAAATAGTGAACTTTTTGAAAAGAATAAGCAATAATGAAAAAAATCAAATACAAACGCCTTACCGTTCAAAATTTCCTAAGCATAGGAAATGATGCTATCGAAGTTAATTTCCACAAGGGATTGAATTTGATAACAGGAACAAACATCGACAATCCAGACCGTAAAAATGCAGTTGGGAAAAGCGCGTTGATGTCTGCTTATTTCTTCGCTCTTTTCGGAGAGACAATCGGAAAAATTAAAAGCGAATTCATTGTCAATAATGTAACCAAAGGTAAAGGCAAAATCGAACTGCTGTTTGACGTAGAAACGACCACAGGCGTTCAGAGTTACAAAATCGTTAGACAGGTCAAGCCAAGTAAAGTCGAGCTTTGGAGAGGCGATGAGGACATTACCAGAGACAGTATCGCAAATACCAACAAATACATTTGCGATCTTCTAAGCACAAATTCAACGATTCATAAAAGTTGTGATATTATGACATTGACCGATACAACATCGTTCATGTCCAAAACATCAGCTGATAAAAGAAAGTTTATTGAGGATATTTTCGGAATTGAAATTTTCGGAATGATGTTGAAGGATTTGAAAAAGCTAATTTCTGAAAACAAAAACGAACTGAATGTATCAGTAGCGGTTTTGGAAGAAGTGAAAACATCCATAAATGCATACGAGTCGCAGATGGAAGAAATCGAAAAGCAAAAATCCGAACGTGAAGAGATTTTCAATCTCCGAAAGAATGAGATTTTGAATAAGATTGGCAAGACGCAGAGTATGTTGGATGAATTACCAGCAGACTTGGATATTGATGCATTGATAGATGAAGAAAACAAAACGATGAAAGGAATTTCATTGATTGATGGCAAGATAATAACTTTGTTAACTCAAATATCTGATAAAAACAAGGACATTGGATATGCTCGAAATGAAATCCGAAAAATGTCAAATGTGGATGAAGGTGTGCAATGCGAACGCTGTTTGCAGAATATTGAGCATGATCACGTAGCTCTTTTGGAGTCGTTGGTCGCGAAATACAATCTCGATATTGAGACATATTCAAATGAAGTGGCCGAACTGCAACAAACTTTAAGTGATTGGAGAGACAAAAAGACGAAATTACAAGCTAATTTAGGTTTGATTTTTTCTAAAAAAACCCAAGACAAGGAAAACAAGCAAAAGAGAACCTATCTGTCTGAGAGATTGACAGAATACAATGATTCATTGGATAATTTGAAAATGGATGCTGAAAACACTACATTTTCAACCGAAACGTTTGCAGAAAACATAAAAAATGCAGTAGGTAAGAAGGAAAACTTAGATACTGACGTAGCACTGCACAAGCAGAAAGAAGCTGATTACGACATTTGCAAATTTGTATTGGGAGAAGAAGGTGTTAAAAGCTTTGTCATTAAGAAATTGCTGGATATGTTGAATGGCACGATTGCGAAATATCTCAAGGATCTTGGAATGCCGATCAAATGTAAATTTGATGAGTATTTTGATGAAGAGATTTTAACTGGAAAGAATAAAAAGTTCTCATACAGCAATTTGTCAGGCGCTGAAAGACGAAGCGTTGACATTGCATGTGTTTTGAGCTTCTCGGATATGCGCAGAAAGATCAACGGCGTTTCTTCAAATGTTGAATTTTATGATGAAATTTTCGACGGTGCATTTGACGAAAGAGGATTAGATTTGTTGATCAATGTATTGAAAGATCGAATTGTAAAAAACAACATGAGCGTGTATGCAATTTCCCATAGGAAAGAGACTATGAAGCATATCGACGGTGAAATTGTCAATCTGGAAAAGGAGAATGATATAACTCGACGGGTTTAATGCTTGACATTCCTATTTGATAAAATAACTATCGTATGTTTGTAAATCCATTTCCTTCTCCGTTCCCGACAGCATTTCCGGGAATTCAATTCGCGTCTAATCCTAAGCCAACAGGTAAAAATGAAAAAGATCCAAATCAACCAAAACGTTATGTTAATTTCATGGCTGATAGAGGTGGTTGTGGTATGTGGAGAATTGGATGGCCTGAATACATCATCAACATGACAGGCAAGGGAGATTCCTTATCAACTACCAAAATGATTCTTGAAAAGGAATGGTATAGGGATATTGCCACTATCAAACTCCAGCGACAGGCGAGTGGTCCACAAAAGGAATTCATGCAATATCTGAAGTCTATTCAATCAGAAATGGGATTCAAATTAATTTATGAAGTGGATGATGTTGTGTTTAGAGAAGATATTCCTGATTACAACAATAATAAAAAAGCGTTTGATAACGATGAAATTAGACAGAATTGTATCGACATGATCAATATGGTTGATGAGGTCACAGTAACATGTGATTTTATGAAGACGCTTTATCAAGAGCGCACAGGGAAAAAAGAAATTACTGTCATTCCTAACTTTGCTCCTTATTGGTGGATTGGGCATCAATATGATTACAAGAGAATTATTAATACATTTGAAAAGAACAAGAAAAAACCGCGTATTGTTTACGCAGGTTCAGCTGCTCATTTCGATATTGGCAACAATACCAAGCAGCAAGACGACTTTACTCATGTGATCAAATTCATCATTGATAATATTGACAAGTATCAATTCATTTTTATGGGTGCTGTGCCACCTCCTCTCGTTCAGTATGCATTTAGCAAGAAAATTGAAGTGTATTCTTGGAAGAACCTTTTGGAATATCCAAACTTCCTTAATAGTTTGGATGCTCAATTGTTCTTGGCTCCGCTTCAAGATAATAACTTCAATAGAAGCAAGTCTGATATCAAATATATCGAAGCTGCTTGTCTTGGAATTCCTTGTTTGTGTCAAGATATGGTGACGTATCAAAATGCGTTGCCAAATCTTAAGTTTACCGATGGTGATGATCTTGCTAATAAGGTCGATGAGCTTCTAAATTGGAAAAACCGTTCAAAGTATTTCCAATTGATTCCTCAATTGAGAGAAATTGCATCTCATAGATTCCTAGAATTGGATGACAATATTGGATGCCACCTTGAAGCTTTGGATACGCCGTATGGAGATCCTTCAAGACAATTGCTCAAAAAGTGGAACTGAGATCAACCTCTAAATTCCTGATAAGGATATAGAGGTTCTCTCAAATGCTTCAACATATTTTCAAGCTTTTTCAATGCATTCATATCGCGAGGATTGTTGAAAAATTCAGTTTTTGTCATTTTGTAGTAATTTATCAATCCTTCAATTTTATGTTCAAGAGCGTGACAAACTTCATTAGCTTGAGCCTTAACACGTTCTATTTGAGGATCTACGTTGGAGTATGATGATTTAAAATCTAAATTTTCATAAATATTGCCAATTGCGAGACTATCTTGCTTATCCATTTGAATATTTAGCAAATACATTTTTAAAAATGCCACGATTTGGGATTGACAGATTCCCAAATCGTGCTATCGTTGGTTGAAATGTATCGAAATTGCGTCTACAACAACCGAGAAAAGTGCATTCATCTGTTCACATGGGACGCCGATGGCAATCGTGTGCGACACGATTTGGATTTCAATCCGTATTTGTTGGTAGAAGACAAATACGGAGCAGAAGAAAGCATTTTCAAAACAAAACTCCGCAAGAGAGAGTTTCCAACGGACTTTGATCGTAAGAAATTTGTCAAAGAATCCAAACTGAAAAGATTGTTTGAAAACATTCCTCCAGCGCAACAATTTCTTGTTGACAACTACTGGACCCAAAACACCGATGATGATTTCAGTAAATTTGCCTTGAAAGTGATGTTTATAGACATCGAGACTTTCAGCAATAAAGGGAAGTTTCCCGATATTAAAAATCCAGAGGATACGATCAATTTGATCAGTTGTTACGATACGATCAAGAATCGTTATGTGACATTCGGATTGCGCCCATTTGATACAAAGCACATCAAAGACAAGAAGGTGAAATACATTCATTGCAAATCCGAAGAAGAATTGTTGAAAACTTTTGTCAAATTTTGGGAAATGGATTATCCAGATGTTGTATCTGGATGGAATTCAAGCGGATTTGACATTCCGTATATTGTAAATCGAATCGCGGCTGTTTTGAACGAGGATTGGCAAAAGAGATTGTCGCCAATTGGCCGAATATATGAAAAGGTCAAAAAGAATGTAAAGTTTGGAGAACCTCCATTTGAACTTATTATCGAAGGTGTTGCATCTGTCGATTACATGGTTATGTATCAGAAGTTCAAACTTGACAAACAGGAGAGTTACAAACTGGATTACATTGCAGAAGTTGAACTTGGAGAGCAGAAGTTGGAATATGAGGGTCAACTTTGGGAACTTGCTGTTAAAGATTGGAAAACCTTCGTTGATTACAACATCAAAGACGTAGAACTTCTTGTGAAGCTGGATGACAAGCTTCGTTACATGAAAACGTTGCGATTCCTTGCCAATATTGGATTGACAAACATAGACAAGGCGATTTCGACATTGCCAATTATGAATGGCGCATTGGCTGTTCAAGCTAGAAAGCGCGATCAGCGTATTCCAACATTCATAAGACCTTTGAAAACTGGAAAAAATCCGGGAGCTTATGTCAAAGATCCTGTTGTAGGACTTAGTGAAAACTTAGTCATCTTTGACGCCAACTCGCTGTATCCAAGTGTTATGATTTCTTTGAATTTGTCTCCAGAAACCAAGATTGGCAGATACGAAGAGCTTGATGATGTTGTCAACATTTATCATGTGAACGGTAAGATGTATTCTCTTCAAAAGGATAAGTTTGAACAGTATGCAATTGCTGAACAGTTGTGTATGACAAAGGCAAACTTCTTGTTTTCTCAAAAGCGCAAGGGTATTGTTCCTGAATATTTGGATTGGTTGTATGCCGAACGAAAGAAGATGCAGCAGGCGTTCAAGGATTGTCGTAAAAAACTGGAAGATGATTCTCTTTCAAAAGAAGAAATATTGCAACTGACCGATGACATGAATAGATTTGATTCAGTTCAGTATGCATATAAAATCAATCTAAACTCGCTTTATGGATACATGGGGAATGGTTACGCGCCCATGGGCGATGATGACATTGCATCATCAGTTACATTGACGGGACAATCAGTTATTAAAAAATCCAATGATTTGTTTGTCGATAGCGTTCGAGCAAAGTTTCCAGAAATCTCAGTTGATACTCTCGAAAAATCCATCATCTACAATGACACCGACTCAGTTCACGTTTCGTTGAAGTGTGTGCAAAACAAAGGAATTCCATTGTTCAAAGATGGGGAATTGAATTCAGATTTTTACGATTTCTGCGATTATATTGAAGATTATCTGAATGCTGGTATGACAACATGGGCAGCTTCTGAATTGAGAAGTTCCGATCCTCGATTTGTGTTCAAGCGAGAAGCCATTTGCGATGCAGGTATATTCCTCAAAAAGAAGTATTACGTCTTGCATCTTGTGGATGATGAAGGTTTCAAAACTTCCAAGTTTAAATATCGTGGAGTTTCGGTCGTTAAAACTACAATGCCCAAGAAGCTGAAACCGTATTTGAAGGAAATCATAGAAAACATGATTACTGACAAGAGTAAAGTGTCAGCAGACGGGCTTTTCAATCAAGCTTATGAGACTTTTAAAACACTAGAAAATGAGAATATTTCACGTATTAGCGGAATCAATACATTTGACAAGTATGCAGACAAGTGTGATGGTTTTGGAACGATTGCCAAAGGTATGCAAGAGCATATGAAAGCCGCTTACTTCCACAACACCATCATTGAAAGCATGGGAATTGGTGGTAAGTATCAAAAGCTTAAACAAGGTGATAAAATCCGTTATATCAATGTTAAAAAACCCAATAAATATGGGGTTGATGTTATCGCATATGGAACTAATTATCCCGAAGAGTTTAGAAATGAATTTGAAGTAGACTACGAAGTAATGTTTGAAAAGTTGATGTATAAGAATATCAACTTCTTTTACAAAGCGGTAGGATGGTTCTTGAGAAGACCAACTGAGAATTTGCGTTGTGAACTCCTAGACCTATTATCAGAATAATATTATGACAACTCAAGAGGCTTACAATAAGGGACTGGACGATGCAGAAGCTACAATGATTGTAGTTTTGGATCAATTAATTCGCAATCAATATGGAGCTAAATTCAATAATCCAGAGTTGGAAAAGCGTAGAAAAGCTCTGCGCATTCAATTAAAATGGACGCATGAATTAGCTGGTAAAAAAAGAAGCAACGTTGGCAAATTTGCACTTGAAGAGATTAAAAAATCACTTGATTTATTGAAATGATAGTGTAAATTGTATTTGTATGAAACAGAAACCAATTGTATTTCAAGACCAAATCGGTCGAACCATCATTGCTAACAAGGTCAGCGAAACTGACGCCACACTGACTGTGGAAAACCCAGTTATGTTTATTGTAAATCCTGACCAATCCGGTCAATTTCAAGTTCAAGCATTCCCAATTTTCTTCTTTGAGTTTATCAATAAGGATTCCAGAGCCAGTAATATATGGACTTATAACAAGACTACAATTGTTACTAGCGACGTTGATCTTGATGATCGAGTTATTGAGCAATACGGTAAGATCAACACTCCCCCAGCGCCAGTTGCCTCTAGTTCCCCAAAAGTGATCTCTATCAACGACCTATAATATGTCTTCGAAAGATGATAAACAAAAACAAATTGATGCTATTTTTGATAGCATTGATGACATCGCTCCATACTCAGCTTATCTTAGTGAGAATAAGCTGACTGGAGTTGATGATTGGATTGATACAGGATCAATGGTTTTGAATGCGTTGATTTCTGGATCGTTGTATGGTGGAGTTCCTAGAGGTCGAGTTGTTCAATTTGCTGGACCTAGCCAAACGTTTAAGACCGGATTTATTCTTAAGATCCTTGCAAATGCTCAGAAAAAAGGTATGCAAGTTGTCATTTACGATACCGAAGGTGCTATTGATGCTGAAAGCGCAGAGGCGATGGGGCTTGATGTGAGTCGAGTTAAGTATTTTACTGTGCAAACAGCTGAAAATACCAGAAATCACATCTACAGCTTGCTTAAAAAGGTGAAAGAACAAGGTCTTGAAGGCAAGGTAATCATTGCAATCGACTCGTTGGCAAACCTCCAGAGTGAACTGGAACTTAGCCGAATGGATAAGGAAAACACTTCAAGCGACATGGGAACATTTGCCAAGAGTATCAAGAGCCTTTTGAAGACATGCACCAACATGTCAACTCTTACAAAAACTCCGATTCTTATAACAAATCACGTTTATGAAGATCCAAGTCAAATGTATCCAACACTGGAGAAGAATATATCAGGAGGTAAGGCTGCTGTGTATCTTCCATCTGTTACAGTCCAGCTTGCTCGTAAGCCGATGAAAGACGATGATGGTAAGACTGTCGATAACACAAAAGCGGCTTCTCAAAAGAGTTACTCAGGTGTTATTATCAGAGCGTTGACTGTGAAAAACCGATTTATCAAGCAATATTTGGAAGGTGAAATGTATCTTTCTTTTGCAACAGGACTTGATAAGTATTATGGTCTGCTTGATATCATGAAGGACATGGGTGTTGTTGTAGCGAACGGTGCTACATATTCTGATTGGGAAGGAACCAAACTTGGATTTTACAAGACATGGCGAAAAGACACTAAACTTTGGGAGCGGTTGCTGCCAGAACTTGAATCTCGTTTGAAAGCAGAGTGGTCGTATGGCAATAAAATAGACAACGAGGAAATACCGGAGGATGAAGATGATACTTCACCTCTAGAAGAAGAGATACCATACGAAGAAGAATGATAAAAAAGGCGGCAGGTTTCACCTGCCGCCTTTTTTTATTTATTCACTTGACTCCAATGCCAAAGATTGATTGGCTTTTTATAACCTCTATCTATGTAATCGCCAGTTGGATTTACATAGCGATCTTTTTTGACTTGTTCCATCATGTAACCAAACGTTCCTTCTTCATCTTCTTCGGGAGAAGGTGTTTCTAAAGCTTGTAGATCTTGCAATTTCTTATTAACAATATTCAATTGCTGTTCCCATGCTGTCTTCAATGCACTATGCGGATTTTGTTCAATTTTTTTCTCATAATCAAACTTTAGATTTAAAAATTTTTGAATTTGTGGATTGTCTGATTTTTCAGGTTTTGGCGGCGGAACGAAATCTGGCAGCGCATTGATCATTCTTTCAACTTCTGCCATTTTCTTACTGAAAAGAGCGATAGCATTGGCATCGTCAATTTTCTGACGGGCGTTAGCAATTTTCAAGAACTCTCGTTTCAACTCTGGAGTTGGAAAGAATTCATCAATTGCGTTTTTCGGAAAAATAGTTTCAACTGAACGTTCAGAACTTGGATGCAATTCTTTGAACGCTGCGATAATGGTTTCCAGTAGTGCGGCTGTTTGATTTTGATTACTTTCCTTGAGTTTGGGAATAGCTTTTTCAAAAACTTCTGGGGAGGCAGTCGAACCATCGGCACTATGCTGAAGTTTGTCAAATTGGTCGATAGTTCTATTGATGATCTGCATAGGCACTTCTCGCACTATAGAAGTTGGAATTGATACAGTTTCATCCCCGTAGTCAATATCCAACTTACTAGAATTGATTGATGAATCAGTTGAACCAGTTATTTTTTCACGTTCAGCTTTGTTGTAATATGAACGAAGCCCAACTTGCATAACCGACAATGCAGCCAACGCAAAACCAACAAAACCAATTGAAAGATCGGTATCAGCAGTAAATGTTTGTCCAGCACCTCCCCGCACAGTTGACATATTATGTCTTGCAACTTTATCTTTCAGTTGCTTAAATCTGTTTAATACATCTTCAGATGCTGTCCAATCTTCATTTTCAAGACCTGTAATTTCAGTTTTTCTTGCGTTTGTAACGTTGAGCGATGTAGCAACGCCACTTTCTTCAACAGAAACAATGTAGTCATACACATCTTGAGCGGAAAGACTGTCAACAGCCATCTTACCTTCTGCGCTAGATGCTAAGTTTTTGAAATTCTCATTATCCATAGCGACTGTAATCGCTTTGTTGTTGTGTTTATCAGCAGTTCCACCACTAATATATCTGAGAAACTTAATATTGCTATTTCCAGATAAGAATTTAACCAACGCTAAATTACCCAATACGTGTCTGTGTGTATCGGTTCCTGCTAATTCGTCCAAAAGATCCATAGCATAACGAAGCATCGGAGTATTCGAACGAATTAAATGTCCCTGATCATCTTCAATTTCTTTAACGTCCTCGAAATCAACCCCTGTATCAGATTCTTCATAATCAGTTACTAAATCTTGATAGGTTTCAACACTTCCATCTCTTGGAATTTCATAATTCGCACCGTTTTTCTGCAAAATATAGTCAATACCATTGTAAATATCATTTTTGGATATAAAAAAGTAATTGAATTCGTCATTCAATACTGAAAGCAGTCTACGTTTTACAAATTTAGCGATGTTTTGCTTGCTTTTTCTAGTAGCAAACATTTTATAAAGTTCATTTGTTAATTCAACTTGCCTTTTGGATGCCGGGGTGCCGACTCCAAAAAGAGAAGCTTCTCTAGCTTCTTCTAAAAGTTCAGCGCATTCTAGGAAATAATCAAATCCGAAATTGGTCATGTCAGTATTTAATCATTTGACAAATTAAATGGCTGGTGTAGAACGGGTTTGTGAATATTTCCAACCCGCTAATCGCATTCGCAAGTCAAAAAACAAGTCCTGCTGAAACGACAACATTTAAGTCAGCGCCAGTAAGTATCGAAACAATGCCATTTATGAATAATAAAAATTCATTGGCATCAGTTTACAATGTGGTGATCAATCAAGCCAAGGCAAACAACCACGATGCTCTTATTTTGGTTCATGATGATATTATTTTCGAACACGATCCAATACCAAAGCTGATCCGACTGTTTGACCAATTTGATGTGGTTGGAGTTGCAGGAGCATCAAATGTAAACATGCAATCGCCTGCACTCTGGCATATTATGGGACAGGGACATCTACACGGTGCAGTTGCTCATGGTGACGAAAATGCTAAATGGATGACATCGTTTGGAAAATATCCAAATCGAGCGGTTATGATTGATGGTGTTTTTATGGCTTTGAATCGTGCTGCCATTGAAAAAGCATCGTTTGACGAAAGCAATCCTGCTGGATTCCACTGTTACGACCTTGACTTTTCTTTGAATTGCCATAAGATGGGCCTCCGAGTTGGCGTAGGAGACATTCTAATCACACACAGTTCTCCCGGATTGCGAGAATTTACAGAAGATTGGAAGGCTGGAGAACGTTGGTTTTTAAACAAATATGAATCTTGATCTTGATTATTTTGAAAAAATATTGGTCCGTCAATCGCTGATTGACTCATCCTATTTGACTGCTATTGCAGATTATGTTAAACCTGATTATTTCACAGACAAACGTATTGCGAAATATTTCGAAATCGTCCAAACATATTACGATAAGCATCAATCATTGCCATCCTTAACCGAAGTCAAGGCATATTTGACTGATGACAATCTTCGAAACGGATTTAAAAATCTAGTGTCGTCATTCAAGGAATTGGACAGCAATCTCAATAAGGATGAACTGTATTCAAATACTGAATCGTTTCTCAAGGAGAAGAGTGTTTATCACACTCTGTTGAAAGTTGCTCAAGAAGTGTCAGAAGGTAATATCGACACTCCTACCATCTTAGATCAATTCGAACGGTCATGTAACATCAACCTTGTTACTGATAAAGGTCTTGAAATCTTTTCGGGAATTGATCTGATTGCGGATGATATTTTGAATGTTGATGCATACATTTCTTCTGGTTGGCCATGGCTTGACGATCTTATCAATGCTGGATTTAGACGCGATGGCAAGGCGTTGTATATTTTCGCAGGGCAATCAAATATTGGTAAGAGTATCTTCTTGGGTAATATCGCGGCGAATATTGCAAGACAAGGAAAAACTGTCTTGGTCATTTCTCTTGAAATGAGCGAACTGCTTTATGCAAAACGAATTTGTTCAAACATTACCAAAATTCCGATGAGGGAATTTGAAACTGCTGCTGAATCATTGCGATTCTCAGTCAAAGAAGAGCATAAGCGTTTGCCCGATAGCAAAATTTTCATCAAGGAGTTTCCACCGAGCACGATCACGCCTAAACAACTCACTTCATTCATCCAACGTTTCAAAGACTCAGGGGAGAACGTAGATGCCATTGTAATCGATTACGTCAATCTGTTGCACTCGACTGTAGGAAGCAACTCCTACGAGCGTGTGAAATACATTTGTGAGCAAGTGAGGGCCATGAGCTATATTTTCAAATGTCCAATCATTTCAGCGACTCAGTTGAACCGTTCTGCATACAATACAAACAATCCCGGTATGGAAGGTTTGTCTGAGTGTATTGAAGTTAACCAATTGATTGAATTAAGAAGTGGTGAAATGATTAAGATCGGTGATTTGAAATTTGGTCAACAGATAAAAACAAATGACGGTTATAAAACAGTTACACAAACCCATCATAAGAAAATTAAAAAGTGTTTTAGGATAAAATTGAAGTCTGGTAAAGAGATAATCGTAAGTGAAAAACATAAATTTCCAACAAACAGAGGCCGAATATCTATAAATGATGGATTGAATGTTGGTGATAAATTAAATAGTTTAACATCATCGGTTGCCGCTACTTTAACCACTGAAGTGGTCTGACAACTTGACAAACACAGAAGATGCAATAGAATTTATTTATGGATGCTAAACTTGAAAAATATATTAGAGAAAAAGTTAATGCTATGCGATTGCTTGGGCTAACTGATAGCAGAACCGAAACAGATGAATATATTAAAATGATGAAACTTGTTTTACAAGAACAAGATGATAAAAATATATTAACCGATTCAACTATCGATTATAATGATGAAATAGTTGAAATTGAAGAGATTGGCGACATGGAAACCGTCGATATCTCAGTCACAGGCGATCAGTTATTTTATTGCAACGGTATTTTAACTAAAAATTCGATCGGATTGGCCGCGACTTCGGATGTTATTCTTTCCATCTTCCAAAATGAAGAAGATCAAGAGCTTAATTTGATTCGATTGGGTATGATGAAGAATCGATTTGGACCTAGAGGAGGTATTCAGCCTATGAATATCGATTACACCACATTGACAATCACACAATCCAGTGAAGAAGAGGAATTTATGAACGAAGAAGAGATTTCTTTACTTGAAAAATTTGCAAAATAATGTAGTTATGTAAATGAAAGTATTTTTATGGACGAACAACGATCTCGATGGAGTCGGTGCTGCTATTTTGCTCGGCAACATTTTCCAAAACTTTGAATATCAATCGATATTCTTTGGAGATTTTATGCAAAAGTTTCCAGATTGGTATGATGAAAATAGAAACAACTATGATAAAATCTTTGTGGTCGGCATTCCGTTAGAACAAAGTTTGATCAATAAGACCGATGATAAAAAATTGATCTTCATTTCAGATAAGAAAGAAGAATTGACTACTGTTGAGTCCAAATTGATAAGTGAAGATTCAACATCCTGTTCCAAAATGCTTTATAAACTGTTCAAGTCTAAATTTGATTTTCCTGATGGTGTTAAAAAGTTCATCGCTTATATCAACGACTACAACAGTTACGAACTCAAAACAAAAGAAGCTAAAATTTTAAATGGATTGTTTAGAAAAAGTGGAAGTCGTAAGTTTTATAATTTTGTAAATCGTTTTTGGAGCGGTATTGGTGAATTCACAGAGTCTGAAATTCGATTGGCCGGATCGTTCTACAAAGAACTGAATGCTGAGATGGAAAACTTGGAATTGTTCTTTGGAAGCTACAAAGATTCAAAGGTTGTAGCAACCTTTTCAAATTTCAGCGTCAATGAAATCGCTGCAACGATCATAGAACATTATGATTCCGACGTTGCGATTGTCGTCAATACATCCAGTCGATATGTTTCTTTTAGAAAGAAGAAAGGTTCAACAGCTGATATTAAATTTATGGCTGAAAATCTTTGTAATGGAGGAGGCAGCGATCAAGCTGCGGGTGGTAAACTCACTCAAAAGTTCCTTGAATTCACTCAAACCCTATCTGCTCAATAATATGCACCCATCCAACAACATCGAAGAAACAGAACAATCTCATTTATTCATGTGCTATTGCACTTTTGTAATGAATTTGCAAGGTAAGAAGATGTCAATTCAGAATGTTTTTGTTTACACATTGCAAAATGAAAAGATGAAAAATTTTCTTAAGAGTGTTTTATGTATTGACACCGATTTTGAGATTGTTAGAGTGTTTTTGGACTTCGATCCAAGCATCGCCAAGAGCAAGTATGTTACAAAATTTATTAATAAAACGACTAAATTGATCAAAAATAAAAATGGAAACCATAAATGATATCCGAATTACAAAAATATATTTACAACATCCATCTAGCAGTTACAAGAAGGTCTCAAAATCTTCCATACAAACTAAAGAAGGACTTTAGTAATATATCAGAAGATGTAGAAGTTGAATTGACCAAACTTGCTACATTTTTCGAGAAACACAAACATATTGATATCGAAGATTTTTTCAAAGCCCCTTTCAAGATTCATAGCGACGAGACATACTTGGAATTGAATTTTTTCAATTCGCTTAAAGCTGTCAAGTGCTATTCCACTTACATGAAACTTCTGGAAACAGAAGATCCAGATTCCAGCGAATCTTTGATACGACTTCAAAAGAGTTTGAAATTTGTGATGGACTTTTGCAAAGAGCATGGTATCTCTTTAGAAGAGTATGTGAGTTTCTTAAACGAAGGCGATACACTACCAGCATACATCAACCATTTGAAAATACACAACATCAACTTTTACACATTGCACACGTTGACATTTCCAAAACCTGATGTAGAGTCGGACATATTAAATTTTATTTTCGGTGATTTTTGGAAGACATTCCAAACAACTCGAAATAAATACCAATGTTCAAAAAGGATGAAAATCTTTGGAGAACAAGCAAAAACTAAACTAACAACTAAACTAACTAAACTAAACTAAAAAATAAAACTATGAGCAAACCTAAATTCAACGCAAGCATGTTTGAGAAGATTAAAGATGCACTCAACAAGTCATCAGAAGGAAACAAGAGCAATACATATGCAAATGTTATGAAGTTCCCAGCAGGGAAGACGTATACCCTCCGATTGATTCCAAATTTGGACAATCCCGGTGATAAAACCTTTTTCCATCACTATACACACGGATGGAAGAGTAAGACAACTGGAAGTTATACTTCAACTCTGTCCCTGCAAACCTTTGGTGAGCGTGACCCGATTACAGAAACGTTTTGGAAACTCATCAAAAGTGCTGATCCAACAGAAAAAGCTCTCGGAAAGGTGCTTAGTCGTAAAGAAAACTGGTTCGTGAACGTTTATGTGATTGATGATCCATCAACACCTGAAAATAACGGAACTGTTAAGATACTTCGAGTTGGACCACAAATCAAAAAGATCATCGATGATGCTCTTACTGGTGATGGGGCCGATGAATTCGGTATCCGTATTTTCGATCTTGGTCCAGAAGGGGCGAACCTTAAGATAAAGGCAGAAACCAGCGGAGACTATACTACGTTCGCGTCATCTGGCTTTTATAATAAGCCGACTCTGAATCTTAGCGATGATGAAATCGAGAAAGTTTATGAAAGCGTTCACGATTTGGAACAAATCCATCCGGTTAAGACATTTGATGAACTTCAAGAAATTCTTGATATTCATTTTTATGGAAAGACCCAAGAAGCTGTTGCAAACAAGCCATCTGCAACTCCCGCGAACTCTAATGTTTTTGATGATGTGAATGATGATATCCCCTTTGATTTTGATAAGAAGTCAAATAAGAAGGAAATTGCAACATCAGATGATGAAATTGACAAATTGCTTGGCGAACTAAACGAAGACTAAATTATGCTATCACCAGAAGACAAAAAAATACTATTAGACTTTGCTGGACCGATATTTCAGGAAAGTAAAGAAATCGATGGAATGTATTATAATGATGCAAGACCAAAGGTTAATGGTTATGTTGATGGTGGAATAGCTGAAGGAATTAAGGATGCTCTTGAGAGAGGCTTACGCCAATCTCAGGGGCATCCCGCTTCTGCCCCCCAGCAGGATTATTCTTATCTTCAACCACCTGCATTACCTGAACCACCTGCAATACAGCAGTATCAACCACATCATAGTGCGATGGCCCAGCCAGCGTATCCAAAAGATGATTCACAGTTGGAATTCAATTTCAACATAACAGAACAGAAAAAAACAAATGAGTTGCTTGAAAAGCAAACCAGATTGTTAACTGAATTGAATTATACAATATCAAAATTGGTTGATATCTTTGAAAAACTAAAAAACGATGAGTAAACTTACATTCAATAAATCTAACCTTTTATATTTGTTGGATTCATTGTCTAAGATCAACGACACTTGCATTTTACACATTAAAGATGATGAAGCATATGCAGTTTCGATTAGCGAAGATGCAAGTTTTATTTTGTGGGGAAGTATTTCGGGGGAGTTCGGGATTGAAACTACTTTGAATCTACCTTCTCTTAAAAAGCTTATCAATGCATTGAAAGTTTCAGGCGATGAAACTGATGTTACTTTGATCTTGAACAAGAACAATCTTGAATATAGAGGTGATAAAATCAAATTTAAGTATCATTTGTATGATGATGGTATTTTGACAAAACCTAAGACAAGTCTTGAGAAAATCCAAAGTCTTTCATACAATATTGATGTTGATTTCACAAAATCATTTTTGAAAAATCTATTGAAAACGAGTTCGATGTTTTCAGATGTCAATAAACTATATATCAACACAATCAACGGTATTGTAACTTGGGCATTACAAGACAAGACTTTGACAAATAGTGACACGTATTCATTCAGCGGAAACGCTGTAGATTTTGAATTGGATGATTTCATTCTCAATTTGGACAATCTCAGAATGATTACGTTATCAGCGGAGGAAAATCTTCAATTAAAAATCAATACAACTTACGGAATTGGTAATTTAAGCTTGATTAATGGAGACGTTTCTCTTAATTATATATTATCAAGTCTGGTAAAGTAAACGACATTTTAAAATATGAATACTAATCAAAAAAATAAAATCACAACATGTGGGTATTTCTTAAAGCGTCTAAGAGATAGCGGGTTTATAGCCATTCGTTTGTTTAAGGATTATGGCGACCATGATCCTCGTAAATGGACGATTATGGTAGACCCAGCAAACAGTAGCTTGTTAGTTACTTGCTATGAAAACAAAGAAAGTCAAGGAGAATACATGTTTGAGTTTAATGATGGAGGTAATCTCTTTCCGAAGAACTTTAATTTGAAAACAAGTTCAATGGAAGTCATCGTAACAGTTTTGATTGAGAGACACGTTTCTCAAAAATCACCTGACGATCAGTTTATTAAGAAATAAATTACCATAACATTATGAATGATTTCATCCTTGCTCAAATCTAATTCATTGGTTGGTATAATTTATGAAATCTTTCCATATTTTTTGTAGAAGAATTGGGAGAATGTTTTCGTTTCGTGCAAGTCCAACATACCCTGATCGGGGCTTTCTTTTCTATTTTTGAGTTGAATCAACGGTAATTTAATATCTTCTGGTATTCCGTAGCTATCTCTCCCGTTTTCCATATTTTTCATATATGGGAATACATACTTTTCCATGAATTTCTTGATTTGTTCAATATAGAAATCAAAATGGGTATCAAAATCTTTGATTGCTTTTAATCCACGGATGTATTGTTTACCAGTCTTATCTTCCTTATATTTTGGTGCATATTGGAAATTTAAATCAACTCTATGGCGTATATCAACTTCAAGTCCTCTCTGAACAAAGGGAGCAAGAAATTCCGCCAACAGTAAAAATGGGTGATCGCTTCTCTTATATTTTTTGCGAAGAAAATCAATGTCAACGATTTTGAAGTTTGATGAATAACCAAAAAAACGCTCGTCACCCATGGAAATATATCCCGTTTGATAGACATTCTTGGAATGGTCTTTTTTAAAATTTTCTAAAGGTAAGTTGCTTATAGAAACCTTGGTGGTGAAATCTCCGAAGCCGGATTTTATATATCCAGCATCCAACATTTTTTCTTTAAATGTTTCGTCAAATTCAGCAGGATCAAATTTATTCTCCGCATATTCCAATTCGTTTACAAAGGACTTCAACTTATCCGTGGCTGATTCGTTACGATAATTATCATCCCTATATTGCATGTCAAGATCAATATAATCCATATCATCGGAAAAAGGTTGCCCATAATCCCAATTACTAGGATATATATCAAATTTACCAAGAACATCCAGAACCACGCTCATGAATTTCTTGTCTCCTAGATAATCTTCATAGGGAGTTAAATCATAGGGAATACTACCACTTGCTTCCGGTTGATAGTATTGCAATTCTTCGGAATATGGTTCCGATATGTCAAACATTTTCAGAGAGGAATTTGCGCTTGATATAATATCATCAAGCCTTTCCCAGAAAATAGCGGATATCTTGCCATCAAATCCTTCTCCAACCTTGTCAGAGTAGAACGACAAAGCGGAATTTGAATTATCGTTGGCTATCACATAATCCGTTATCTCTTCCGTTTCCATCAATGATTTCTCATTGTAGTTTAAATCGGTGGGGCTATCTCTAACATCATTACACTGGTTGGAATTTAGATGAAGAAGTGTCTTGGGTTGTCCATCTTTAGTAAAGAAATAATATGGCGCACCATACTCGTTGAAATATTGAGGGTCTTTCACACACCATTCCGTTTCTCGGAAATATTTAGCACCCGCCTCTTCAGTAGTTACAATGTAAAGGCTTATACCTGATCCTTCGTTGCCAGTTGAGGAATCAATGAATTGAATACCTTGTTCCTTGGCAATACGTTTCAGTTCCCCTTTGGTCTTCACACCCAAAAATTCATCAAGGGTTTCCGCCAAATCTCCGTAGGTTTTGTAGGAATTGATATCCCGCTTGTCCTTTGGGAATTGGGGTTTCTTTTTAAGTTCTTCCAATTGTGCTAGACGATCCTTTACCTTTTGACCATCTTCTTCTCCTGCTAGAACACCCTTCTTGAGCATTCTAAGAATCCATGTGATATAGGAAGCATTCTTCGACGGATCGAATGTCTCTGCGGCCCACCGGATATAAGTTTCCTTGTCTTCCACGCTGTCATCCACCATCTTCAAAAGATTTGGTATTTTTTCCTCAATCCCTTCAATTAGAAGGGATTCGTAAATTTCTTGCAGTTCCCATAACATATTCATATATTTAGCGTAATTGAAGATTTTTCATCTATATAATAAGTATGGCGGGTATCGGCAGTTTAACAACATCATCTTCAAATAAACATTATAAAGTTAGAGATGGAAAAGGCTCTATTTTTGATAGGAATATACAATCATATTTGAAAAATCGTAGAAATTTTATTCGACAACTCCTGATAATAAGTTTATTAAGAAATAAAATTGATTATCAGGCATGCTATCTTAAATATTTATATGGACGACGAGCCACCGGGAGATGATTACATCGATGATGAGGTTAAGAAAATTTTAATCGATTCATTCAAGGTAAAAATTAGAGACAACCGATCAAAACCATCAAAAATTAAGATCAACCAAGCTATAATTGCATCTCTTAGTGAGTTTCTGGTATGTTTTAAGTTAATCGGTTATGATATTGATGGAAATCCCGTTAATATGACAATTACAAACACTAAAATGGATAAATCAGCATTGGATAATGCATTTGTTGAAGAGATTACTACTTTTATGTCAGATAAATTGATAGATCAATGAAACTTCCTAAATTAATAACAAAGTTTATAAGCAAAAAGAAAACATCACCTAAGTATGGTGATGTTTTTGCTGTTGGTATGGGAGATTATGCAGGTCAATTGCTTATATTTATTAAGCAAACAAAGGACAATTTGTTCTTTTTGTCAATACCCAATATGGAAAATCGTCAAATGCCGATTGAGAAGTTTGACTTCGGAATGGATCATGGTATAATCGAGTATGTTGAACGCCTCCCTAAATCTATCCGCGATATTACAAGGGCTCAATTCTCGCAAAACGCGACAGAGAATTGAGTTGCCGACCGATTATGTTGTGGCAAAGTTCTATGAGTTTGGATTTCAACCACAAACCAACAAATACAATGGCACCTACCAATGTGGGTGCCCTATTTGTAGAGAAGGTAAGAGTTTAGGACGCAAAAAAAGGTGCTTTTATATTCCAGATCAAGACTTGATTTATTGTCATAACTGCGGATGGAGTAGCCAACCCCTGCGATGGGTGATGCAAGTATCTGGAATGGAAGAAATGGATATTTTAAACGAACTAGAAGATGATTCATACGACCTTATGGATGCATCTGCTCTAAATGAGCCGCCAAAAGCACCTCAGAAGCTTCCTTGCCTTCCTGATGACTGTATCAACCTAACTGATGACGCCCAACTTGCATACCATTCAAAAAATTTTATGGTTAAATCAGCATTGGATTATGCAATCAGACGGCAGTTGTTTAGTGCAATCAACAAATGTGATGTATTATATTTCTCTTTGACGGATAAAGTTCATAAACATAGGCTAATACTACCATTTAAAGATGAATACAATAAAATTCTGTTCTATCAAAGCCGAAAAATCTTTGATTGGGACGAAAGACCAACATATTTGTCTAAATTGAATGCTGATAAGACTCTGTTTGGCATAGATAGAGTTGATGGAAGCCTAAATGACAGCATTTTTATCTTTGAGGGGCCAATTGATGCATGTTTTGTTCAAAACGGGGTGGCAGTAGGCGGTATTACAAAGGGAGATACGCTGTTTAGCCCTCTGCAACAGGAACAAATGGTTGGATTGAAGCTTTTTGATAGGATTTGGTGCTTGGATAGTCAATATTTGGACCAAACCAGTTTGGAAAAGAGCATGAATCTACTTGAAAGAGGAGAAAAAATCTTTATATGGCCCGAAAACATCGGAACATTGTATAAAGATTTCAATCAATTGTGTGTAGAGCAGAATATTGATAAAATACCATATTCATTTATCAAAAAACACACGTATCATGGACATCAGGGTATAATTAAACTTAAATTGATAACAGGGAAAGTAAAAAAATGAGTAAACTTAAAGTATTGAGCCTTTTTAGTGGAATTGGAGCCTTTGAGAAGGCTTTAACCAACAAAGATGTAGAGTTTGAGGTCGTTGCATTCAGCGATATCGACAAATACACTGTGCAAAGCTACTGTGCCATCCATAATGTTGATGAATCTCTTAATTTAGGCGATATATCAGCAATTAAAACTAATTCATTGCCCGATTTTGACCTTTTGGTAGGTGGAAGTCCTTGTCAAAACATCAGTAAATGTGGAAATGTTAAAGGTTTGAAGGGTGATGAATCTAAATTGTTCTATGATTACGCTAGAATACTCAATGATAAGCTTCCAAAGTATTTTATCTTCGAAAATGTTGATAATTTGCTCCAAGTCAATGATGGGGAAGACTGGAAGATTGTTTCAGTTGAATTATCTAAGAATTATAAGATAAAATCACAAGTTTTAGACTCCAAATACTACAATATACCTCAAAGTCGTAAAAGATTGTTTGTCGTGGGCGTTAGAAACGATATAGATGAAGAATTCAACTTTACACCGAGTTTAATTCCCACTTCTTTGACCATGAATGACATAATGGACCAAGATGCAGCTGATAGTTTGTTTATAACAAACTTTAATGGCCAATATGATGAAATTATTGAGAATAACAAGGTTGTATCTCTTAATAAAGGCAATAAAATCAAAAAGGTTGGCAACATATACCCAAAGAACGGTCAAAATGGCAATATTTACTCTCCTCACGGTTTATCACCTACCCTTAGAAGCGGTCAGGGTGTTGTAGGTAATGGTATTGGTAGTAATAATGCTCCAAAGGTGCTATTGGATGATGGAACTGTAAGAAAGCTTAGTTCTAAAGAGTGTTGGCGGCTTATGGGGTTCTCAGATGCTGATTATGAAAATTGCGTTGCGAAAAATGTATCCGCAACGCAATTATACAAGCAATCAGGTAATGCTATAGTCGTTAATGTAATCGAATCTATAGTGGATAATTTATTCGGTTGATATTGCCCAAATTATACATATCGATATTTGGCATTCTTGGTCTGAGCCATAAATCCAAGGAAGTTTTGGTGCAATGCAGCCAAGTCAGACGCAACACGGGCGATTTTACTCTGTTGTGATTGCTTCATTTTATCGAGAACGGTATCAGCTTCAGCATTCGCCAAGCGAGATTGAATGCTATTTGGGTCTTCACTGTTTAAAACAGTAAGGAAGTTTTCAATTTGATCAATCCAACTTTGCAATTCGTTGACAATTTGGACATTTCTCTTAGAAATAGCATCGGCCAACTCCCCGTGGGCGTTTCCAACTTCATCGGGTTGCATTGCATTGATATCATAATCAGTTGGATCGATACCATCATCAACGGACTGTTCCATAGCATCGCGTTCCAACATACTGTCTTCAGCAGCTTCGTTTAAGAAATACATGAATCTTTCAGCAAATAGTCTATTCATACTCATATTTAGTCACGGAATGATAAATAATGTTATGGCTAAAGGAGATTCTCCATATTCAACAGGTTTTTTATCATCTAATATTGATTTTGATATAAACACAAAGGATGCATTTGATAAAATCAAAGAAGATGAGAAGATAACTTCTGAGGGTCCGTTGACTTTACCATTTGAGTTGACATTAGTTCCTCAATACCTTGGAAATATCGTTTTGAATGCTGTGGAAGCATCCAAAACAATTTCAAAGATTGAAGAATCTGAGAATTTTGGAAATATGGGTGAATTATTGAAGCTTCGTAATGGAATTGACAAAATAATCCACTATTTGATTAGAAACACCGACAAAACCCTTGCAAAATATGCAGTTGGTGCTAGACTTAGGGATGATGAAGAAGATGAATGATTCGTTTTGGATTAAAATCGCATTGAGAATAGCAGCTATTGTATTATTTTCGTTCGGTTTAACTTTTTTAAAGCTTCCTTTTTGGAATACCGTCAGTATATTGTCAGGTGTTCTAATAATTGTAGAAGGATTTTTTCCAACTAAGGTGGAAACTCCTCCAATTCAGGAGTTGCAAGTATCAGATTTGCAAAAATTTGAAGAATTGCTTCAAGAAAAAGATGAAGTGATCAATTCTTATGAGGTTATGTTGGATGAACAAGTCGTTTCTATTGATTGCAATTGTGGATCTACTCTTTTTAAAGGTATTTTGATTCCAAATGCTGAAAATATATGTAAATGCTCCAAATGTTCGGAAACATATAAGGTTTTCGTTAGCTATGACAGCATTTTAATCGCTGACCCGCTCACATCCGACGCTGTTTTCGACAAATTGCGTTCTATTGAGCCTGAATCTATCAATTAAACACTGCGGCATAGTAATGTTGTATGAAAACTATTACTATACATAGAAAACAAGGAATCGTAGAACAAATGAGCTTGACATCTTTCGCAAGATGGGCTTGTTTGGTAGAGGCATTTGAATTTATTGATGAAAAAGCAGAAGAATTGGGACTTGATCTGAAAGATGTTGTAAAACCACTAGCAATCGAGCATTATATCAATGAAAGATTTCCCGCAATGCTTCACGATGTTACTGTAGAAGCAAGATCAGGTAATATTTGACTTGATTTCATCCTCAATAATTTGAATGTAATTATTATCGACCACTTCTTTGAAGTGGTCTTTTAATTCATCAGTAGGTAGACCCAATTCTGCAAACCCAATCATATAATTACGAAAGCGATCCTTTAAATTATTGGGGTATGACACTCCATTCGGGCGTTGGAATCGATGCATCCATCTTAAGAACGGTAAACATAATGTTTTTTTACCGTTTTTTTTGTATTTGGTATGAATATACCCTTCTTCGCCGCCAAAACCTCTGAAATTCTTATTAAAACCAAGCCAACTGTCTTTTCTACAAGCAAAAAGACCCAATCCTTGTGCAGGTATTTCAAAAGGCTTATTAGCAGGTGAAATACCCCTGTCATCGGTGCCCCAAGTGCCCCACATATAAGATCTCCATTCCAAATCAAAGTGTGTTGAAATGTTTTTCATATCATCATACACCAATGGACCTTGTAAAAGATTACCACGATCCTTTCCAGAATCAAAAAACGCAATTAATTGATTAATCGATCCCGGTTCCAATAAAACATGGCTATCAATACACAACACATAAGGTGTATCTGCCAATTCAAATATTTTATTTCGAACAATAGTGGAATTATACTTTGTAAATGGCAAATATTGAACAGGTTCTTGAATCCATTCAATATATTCACGTAAAGATTTGCCGTGTTTGCTAGTTGGATTGTTATCAATGATGATAAATTCAACATCATTCAATATTTCAGTATGAAACATTCGAATGGCTTGTAAAGTAAAGTAAATACCATCAAAATCATCATGGACCGCCATGCCTATTGTTAATTTTTTCATTTCTATAATTATCAGAATCCTAATCTATTGCAACTACCAATTTGAGAAGAACATTGCAATACCAATGGAGATATTGTAGTGACTTTAGAAGTTGTGGTGCTAGTAGATACATAAACAACAGGCTGTAATGTTGTTGATATGTTTGAGGGGCTTCCAAATCCCGGTGGCATCGTTAATGGATTAGATGTAGTGGTTGGATTTAACGTAACTGTGAACACAGGAGGGAATGTAAATGTTCCCGGATCAAGAGTTGTCTCCGTAGTTGTCTCTGTAGTGGTCTCCGTAGTAGTATACGGGGGAATCGTAGTGCTGGTAGATGTGCTGGTGGATGTAGATGTAGATGTGCTGGTGGATGTGGACGTAGAGGTGCTAGTGCTAGTGGTCTCCGTAGTAGTATACGGGGGAATCGTAGTGCTGGTAGATGTGCTGGTGGATGTAGATGTAGATGTGCTGGTGGATGTGGACGTAGAGGTGCTAGTGCTAGTGGAAGTGCTAGTGCTAGTTGATGTGTCTGTTGTAAATGTAGTTTCATCAACCATTTATTATGGATATATCCCAGATAAAGTGTTATATGTTAATTCTCCAGATGTTTTGATTTTATCAAATGGTATTATCTCCGTAATTGCATCTTGCGTTGCTCCTTGAACGTGAAAATTTTTGAAAAATAACGTAGATGGAGTATTTAATGATGATATTGGCGAGCAAAATGTGAATCCAGCTTTCAATCCGTTTTTGTATGTCAAATAGTTTCCAATATATACAGAAGTTAACGTTCGATACGATGAATCTGTATTATATTTAAAATCGATAGATATGGTATCTGTATTTGCGTATCTAAATCGCAAAGTTTTGTAAGATTTTGCTGATGATAGTATTGAGAATGATGAATTTAAACTAGATAATGTTTCATAAAAAATGATATTATCAGAACCTTCTCGTATTATTATGCTATTGCGTTTAATTTGATTCAAATTAACGCCCCCTCTAGTCGAAGAAGACAACGCAAACAATCCTGTTGTATCAAATGCAATACAAATGTCGCCAACTGTATCAGTTCCAACGTTTCCTTCTAATACAATACGATTGTAATCTTCTGTTAAGATAAACTCATCACTTTCAGTTGCTAAAAATGCTGATGCAGGAAGACTACAACTATATCCTAGATATTGCCCCGGTAAAGCTGATGTTGATTGAGTTTGGGATGTTAAAAACGTGCAAAAACCAGCTTCTGTTCCAGTCAATGCATATTGAAAACTCCAAGTTATATCATAGCTTGGATTATATTGATTATTATTATCAACAAATGCAAAATACTTTGCATTTGCTGGTAATGTTATGTCCGCTGGAAAACTCATACTTTATCTTTAATCAATACACTAACAGGTAAATCATATCGAGCAAATAAATTAGCTAGTGATACAACCTTAACAATGCAATAAGTATTGGTGGATTCAGTAACTTTAGCAAACCAGCCCAAATTATCTGAAATCACGTTCGCTAAAACAAACGGTTTTGATAAATTAGTGGTAGGATACGAGAATTTATATTCTCCTCTCGCCATTCTAGTAGCCGACAATAAAGAAGAATTTGCATCGAATGATGACAGTAGAGAACCATCTGCGATGGTAAGAATTCCCCATTTTTCAGTCCAATAAATACTGTTTAGTGTGAATGCATTAACAGCTGACAAAATACTACTATCAACTCCGATAACAACGGTGCTTGTCAATGGATTTGTCGCAACTCCAGTTATTGGAAGTCCATTACCAGTAGCCGTCAATCCATTTGTTACAGTTATTGTATTTGTAGATATATCAACAGCTGATAATTTTGTCCAGCTGAGAGTTCCATCGGCTTGTATTCTAGCAAATGTATTATTTAATAATACATTTGATGGAAAGTGATAAATGTTATTATTTATCTTTAGATCACTTGGAAGTGTCAATTCAGAAGCCGTTGCTTTTACAATAATATCAGCTGGAATAGTTGCAGACAGTGCGATCTTATTAGATCCATTAATGTAAATCGGCGCTGTAGTTGCATTTGAATCAATATTACCCGCTGATATTTTACCTACAATTACAGAAGTGTCTGAAATTACAATAGTTCCATTACCTGCATTATAAATTCCACCGATTTTAGTCCAATTTGAAACAGTTGTTCCCGGTAACGATGTTAATTTGTATAGATAATTAAGATTAGTAGCAAATGCCAAATCTCCAACTTCTGAATTATCTCCATATGAAGTTGCTATGTTGGAAACTGTAGTCTGCTCACCTTTGAATTTGTTACCAGCCGGAACTCCCCCAGCAGTTGAACCATCTCCAATATATAATCTTTTTGTATCTGTTGAATATCCAAGTTCACCAGCATCCAAAATGATTTGTTTTCGTTGAGAGTCTGGACCCTGCCGAACAATCAATTTCAGGAGAGTGTTTTCGTATATTTCAATAGATTTTGCCATATAATTAATTAGTAAGCGTAGACTGGAATTGCAAAACGACTGATTATCTTATCGCCTAATCTTGTTGATGTGTTACCTTCAAACAACATGAACCCAGCAGATGACAATACAAGAACACTTGACGTAGAGCCATTTGAAGACATTGTATAGTAAGTAGTCAATGCTCCAGATGCGGACGGCCATGATGTCAAACCTTTTGTAATAGCACCATTATGACCAGTTCCAGTTCCGTCTGGGTTAAACGCGGATACAACATCATAAATGGATGATCTGATATAAGTAATTCTACCATAACTATCTGATGACATAGCAGCCATTTCACTATAGTTAGTTCCAATTGTTTTTAAATCTAATGTGCCATTTGCGTTTAAATCAAATGCCGCAACATTAACACCTGTTATAGCGGTTCGAATAGTGGAATTTGCACTATTCAGTTGCAACCCATTACCAATCCACGAACCGGACAATGCAGAGTAACTGAGAGCAGCTACATCCAAATTACCATCTGATGTAATTTTCAAATTAGATGCCAATTTAAGACCAACTTTGGTTCCATTACCACCACTCAAACCATTTGTGAATGTGGCGGATGCCAATTCAAATTCTGTAACGCCTTGATTGTTAATTTGCAGAGCACTTAATCCACTCAATTTGAATTGAGTTGCATCATAGTTGACTTTGAGAATACCAGAATCAATTTTAAGACCGCCAGTTACATAAGATGGATTAATTTTGATTGGAAGAATTGCATTGTCTTTTAATGTTATGTAATTGTTTGATAATAATTCAAAAAACGCAGCATCAATTTTTGGACCGACTGGATACCAAGATGAAATATTATTGTAAGCTGCCGCAGTTAATTGATAAAATTGATTATTTGCATACACCAAATCGCCAACCTGTGCATTTGTGTCAGTAAGAGAGCTATAGCTGTTTGAAACTGGATGCACTTTTGATCCAACTACAACACCACCCGATAGAGTGCCTGTCCCCACAAAAACTCTACGAGTGTCAATGGTGTAACCCAACTCACCTTCATCCAAGATGACGGTTTTACGTTGAGAATCCAGTCCTCTACGGACTTTAAATTTTGTAATTTGAATACTTGCCATATATTAAGCGGTTCTTTGCCAAATGTAAAGACCAAATGAGGGGGGAGTGGTCATTATCGGTACTCCCAATCCAGTGTTGTCTGCTGTATTTCCAACAAGCGATGTTTTACCAAGAGTTGCTTGAGTTGGAGTTCCTCTTAATGTGTAAGCTCTACTAGCTACTGCATAAGCATCGGCTATGACTGTGGTTTCGGCTGATACAGTAGGTGCAGTTTGAGCGTATGCACTATCAGAGTTAGCAACATAGTGGGAGTGAGCAGGTAAATTATTCTTATCGAGGGCTACTTCATATTTTCCAGTATTGTTACCACCAACGCTAAAGGTTCTTGAAATACCAGTTGAATCTGATCCAGTTCCAACCCCAACAATAAAGCGTCCTTGTGCAATTTGTCCCCAAGTTCCACCCATAAAAGTAGATGGACTTGAATTGGTAGCTGTAAAATAAACACTTCCAACAGGGAATAACACATCGATCAATGGTTTAGGAGAGGCGGATGTCGGGTATGACACATTACCAGCAATAAGTGGACCGCTAACAACAGCCCCATTGTTTTTAGCGCCAAGTGATAATGCGGTTTGCTTACCACCGCCATCATAGATATCATCTATACTAGATGAGGGTACTCCGTCATTGTTAACTGTGTGTAACAAGGAGGTGTAAGTATCAGAAATAAACTGGTTTTCCAAAGATTTCATTAGTTGTATTTAATTTGAAGATTTGATTATGTCAAACTAAATTTAATATTTTAGTTTGAATTGCTACCATAGCAAGAAATACTCGTTGAATGGAGACGATATTAATTGTCTCGTTACCATTTATCAGCATATTTTCTAATTCAAATACCAAATCTTCAATTGGGATATTGCGGAATTTAGAATCCGTTGATTTGAATATTTTTTTAGAATCTCTAGTTGTCCATAACAACTCATTGGTAGAGATGTTTAATTTTGTAATGTTCCAAATATAATTTTCAAATGTTGCATTTTTTATGCTTTTGAAATCTTTAATTTGGGAAGCTCTTGAATAGATTGAAAGCAAGTCTTTGAGCAAATTCAATATGGCAATATTGAAAGAAATACCTATGCTATTTCCTGTGCAGTTAAAGTTCTTGTATTTTTTAACCAAATCAAGATCGATGGTTGCAGAATACATAGTAGGTCGTCCTTTACAAGCATACAATCTTCCTATGTTATGCACTAATGAATATGTATAACCATTTTGGTTAACGTTATTGAAGGTGCGATTATTAAACCTATTCGAACGCATCGCATTTGAATTATATTTTATCTGTATTGTATCCCAAGTGTTGTAAGTGTTTTTCCACAGATAATCTCTTAGATAAGAATAAGTAACGTCGCCTGATACACCAACGCTTGATGTAGGATTCGATAGGATTCGAGATTCAATACGCTTCGCAGTATCAATTGTGTGTGTGATTAAGAATACATCAGAGTCGTCGTTAGAAAACATCAAACTATCAACAGTATCAATCACATCAATCTCAGTTTTTTGCAAACTTGAAATGACATTCTCAACATCAAAGAAGATAAAGTAATCAGAAGTTCCATTACTTCCAATCAATATGATTGCATCGTCATTTTTTCTGATATCCAATCCTTTCAGGGATGTTATGCCCAAATCTGCAAAAGTTACAGTTTGATAAATTTCATTTGAGTATCTATTTTTGATGTAAATAACATCATTCATAACTTCACTTCTCTTATCAGAACCCATCTTAAAGAAATTTTTGGTTTGTTCTGTTATTGTAGTTGAGAGTGCATCTTTAAGAGTTAATGAACCACAAATTGAGAACTTTGAGAAATCATAAATTGAAATTTTATTTGTTGAATAGTAATAAAGTTCATTTTTGGAGTAATCGCCATCTATTCGCAATACATTCTGGTTTGGAGACTGTGATAAAACTTGAATTTCATTAGTATTAATGAAACTGCCACCTATTGAATAGGTGTTGGTATCGTCCATACAATAATATACAAAGTCTTCATTTGTTCCGATAACAAAAAATCCATATTTGATAGAGTCTAAGAATGCCCATGTAGGATTTCCAGAGAATGGATCGCTATGAGTGTATGTATTTTTACCAGTCGCGATATCATCCGGTGTTCTTATATCCAATTCTGTTGATGATAGAGTATAAAAATGACTATTTTTGTAATCATATTTGATAAAATCAGGATTCAAATACACATGAGTCTTGTATATCTTTAGATTGTTATCATTAATATTACCAAATAGATAACTCAAGTTGGTGTCATCAAGAATATCAAATGCATTTGGAGTAAAAATAGTTAATTCTTCGAATTTTCCATCAAATGCAGTCTCTCTCAGAAATAAATCAGTTAAAAACGTCGATTTCGGAGTCAACTGCGCCGATTTATTATTAGGTCGTTTTTCAGAGTATGCGACTCCGCTCAATACATGGAAGTATCCTGAATAATCATTACCGTTTAAGGTGAATGCATTTCCATTGTCGTGTTTGAAGTAATAAATCATATGTAGTTGGTGAACTCAATTTTATTTATGGTTGTTGTAGCTGGAATATGGTTTTTTACCTTATCTTCAATTGCGTTTTTGAGCGAATTTAAGATGTTTGGATTGGAAATGCCTAAATTATCAATAGATATGTTAATGTAGTTGCTCTTGTTTGTATTCTTTTTACAGAATGATTGCAGATAGGATACATCATCAATAGAATTTCTCATACCACAGGGCAGAGTCAGAACCAAATCATTAATTTTTTGTTTTCCTTGAATAATTGGAAGGGCAAACATCAAATCTTTATCAATAACATCATCCAATAGTATGATATTGGATATATTGCGTGTAGGCAGTAATATATCCTGATCATTGTAATCAAAACGACCATAAAGAATGGTTTTATTTGCAAATTGGCCAATTGGTGTGTTGAACTCATATATAACTTCATTGTTCATGAAGAAAAATCCTTTACCTGTAAGTGCATCATATGATATACAAATAAAGTTATCTTTTAAATATTTAAATTCTAGTGTTTTTGAGAATTTCAATACATTATTGGTCGAGTTATCAAATAACTTAAGTTCAAATGTGACTGTGGTTGATGTTTTTGTTACGGTAATGCCACCATCAACACTATTTCTCAAACTTTTAACAATCCACGAATCCTTATTTCCACTAAAGTAAAATGAAAATGTCATTTTTGCAGTAGCATTTATATTATCTTGATAATTATATGATAGATTATTACAAGTGATTAGATTATTGTAAGTTAATGTATTTTCAAAACGACTATAAATATATTTTGTATTTGGAACAAATGTCAAATCACTCTTTTTATCAAATATCTTGTTTGCAACAATACTACCACTTAATACAGAGTTTGTAGCTATTAAGTTTTCCAAAATTTGATCATATGTAACATCAAACACCCCCTTTGTTCGTAAAGCTTCGTGCTTTGAAATAAAATCAGGGTAATAATATCTATCAATCCACATTTTGTTATTTCCTGATGGCGAACCTGATAACCATGTGCATAAAAACACCTTGCCATCATCGGAATAGTCATTTCTTTCAATTTCAAATATTTTATCAGCGTATTCAGGTATTGGGAATGAAAATGATCCACTTTTTATGAATTTAGTGTCGTTTACATTCAACGCCGTGAATGGATACATGCTGGACGGTGATGTAAATGTATTCGAACCTGTTGTAATATTGTATGGCTTGTTGTAAAATACATAACTCAATGCCAATTCGGATGAATTTTCAGAATCGATAGGATTTGAAATAGCCGAGTAATCTCTAAATTCCTGAACTGCGTTAGTGCCCCGAGACGATATCATATTTTGACCAGTTGTAAATACATCGTCAACAGTTAATTGGTTTTTCAAAACTAAAAATTCTTTGTATTGTGATGTATATGGAGAATGAAATAGATAATTATTTGTCAAATTGAAATCACTCTTATCATAATTTATAGCATTTGTGTTGTTCTGATAAGTTATGAATGATGTATTCAAGTTTAAGTCTAAATTATATGTCTTAGATCTTACAGTAGTGAATTTGTTATTTATCAATACCGATTTATTGGTATCTTTGATAGACTTCAATACCAAAGTATTGTTATTTTTTGTAAGACTCTCATTGCCATCAATTGTTGGCTTTATAAAAATGACATAGTTATTGGAATTGTCAAATACAAAGGTGAATGTTTGAGGCTGTATGTCCGCATTATTATCATTCAAAAAGATATCCCATATAAAGAATAAGTTTTTATTAATATCTGATACTAGATAATATTTTCTACCATTATAATCAAAAGATATTGTGCAAGTTTGATTATCTGCAAACTCCAAAAGAAAATAACAGTTGTCGTCGAGAGTATCTGTGAAATTCTGCGTTACATAAGTGATGGTTTTTGAAAAAATATCTGATCTTCTAAGATATGAATCTCCAAATTTCAAATATGTCAACATTTTACGGTTTTCGAATGTGTCGAAGTTAATATCTAAAAAATTGTCAAGCGTTTGATCAACAGACAAGTAGAAATTACTATATTCTTTCGTTTTAAAGTCGGTAAATCCTGACAATGCGAAGGGGAAATTGAAAGAATACCCTCCTTGATATGTTCTAAATACTTGCTTGTATGCAATATCATCCGAGCTTGATTTCCAAGCTTTAGAAGATAAATCAGACAATGACTTTACAATAGTTTCCATTTGAAATATTTAGGATTCTGATTCTATTAAGAAGCCGCCACGATCCACAGAAAACACAAATTGTTTTTCATTCGAATCAGTTGGTAGAATATTAGTTTTCAAATGCTTCATATCTCCAATTGTTTCAAAATAATCACCTGTTGTAATTCTAAATGGTTGAATTATCGAACATATCGAACTGTCTGTATACTCAATGAATATTTCAGCTGATAATTGTTTGAATCTAGCCGACGCAGAGGGATAATATGTATGGGAATGAATGTCTAATAGAACAGAACTGCGAACATTATATAACACTTCATTCAAAATGCTTTCTTTTCTGTAATTTCTGTATAATCTATTATTAAAATATTCAACTCGACCATCACCCCAATTGATTGACATGTAAAGAGGTATGGAACTTTCTGATATCCTACACAAATTGAAATTGACTGTAGTTAAATCATATAAATTTTGTTCAGCCTTTAATACTGTAGTTGCAGGTATGCTTGTTGAATAAGATAAATCTAAAGTGTTCATATGATAATTTCTTCGTTAATTGAAGTTACGGGGGTTGCTGAAAGATACACACCAACAGTTGAACTGTAACTTGAATTCATTATATTGGAATAGCTTTCAAATGTTGCGAAATACACATTATGCTTTAAGAACTCTACATTTGGGCTGAGTCTAAAGTCATATTCATGTAGAGCGATCATATCATTCTGGTCTTTTAACAAGAATGATATGTTGAACATATCGTTTTTCTTAGCATATGTGAATGTAGGAGGTTCCGTTCTTGTGAATCGAATATCACCACCCGATACGCTGAAGAAATCGGTATGATTTAGATAATCAGCAGATGTTAGAGGGAACAATTTACTATTCTTGTGTGTTAATGTATCAAATTTGTATATTTCAGGATACAACACATAATCGTTTGAAGATATTGCAGATGTTGTTGTTTGTAACACACAGTAATAAACATCAGTTCCAACTTTGAAACGATTTGAAATCTTATTAAGCGACGATTTATTATGTTGTATCTCATATACCAAAGCAACAGGGGGATTGAATTGAGAATTTTCATATGTAATCTTTTCAAACACTAGATAGTTATCAGTTTCAATAAACAATGTATCGAAACTGATTTCAAATTTCGAAATGGCCGATAACTGACGGTATGCAGATGGAGTGTATCTTGATGATAGATAGTAAAATGCAGTTGTCAAGTCTTTTACTTCTTGTGTGTTGATATTCTTGATAAAGATATTACCATTTAGATCAAATCTATCATTGTATGTAGTGGATTGTGGAGTATCTACAACGTAGTCACTATTCACCAAGACTGTATCGTCATAATAATACGATATGGTAGGCAATTCATAAATAAAATTGAATGGATCATTGAAATATCCACCATCATCACTTACGATGCCATTTGTCCTTGTGTGTTGAGCGTTTTGAGTAAAGTTAGAAGTATTCAAACCAATTGGTCTTATCAATGGGCTAAAGCTTGATAAACCACACTCCATCAAAAGACTGTAATAATAATTAAATGCTCCCGGATATGATGGATCGTCGGATGATATCGGATCTAAGAATGGAGCACCTGTAGATTTTGTGAAGAATCCTCCGTCTCTGAGAACCGTTTCCTTGGCGATTATGTCCTCTGTAGGCTCTTTGAGTTCTTGGTATGGATCGAAGTATCGGAAGAACAACGTATCAACGCCTGAGAGGGCACTAGCGCCACTAAACGTGCTTGTGTAAGCACTCAGACCAGAACGTTTCAATTCGTCAAATGATGATAAATTCTGAGTTTTGAAGTTGAACGCATATCCTTCTTCAAAAATATCATCGTAGAAACGATAACCATCCAATTGAAGACTTTTAATTGTTGTAGGTTCAACAACTTTGATACCTTTTGTGAAGTTAGGATCATTTTTAAACAATCCATAAATGTTTCCATAAACATCTTCCTTTTGATCTTGAACAAATCCAGAATCAAAGATGCTTTCCAAATTACAATCAAACTTATTGATCTTTTCAGTTACGTAACCGTAATATTTGGTGTCATTTTTGTTTGAAGTTGGTTGGTTAACAGCATTTGACGATGTTAAATTTCTTTTAAGACCTTCATCGTTGACATAAAACGTAACAATATCAGCATTTCCTCCGAATACATTAGGATCAGGGAAATAATAAATTGAATTTGGTTGAATTTTATCAAAATTGAATTCAAATGATTTATTCTTACCATCAACCAAGACGATAGCAGTTTTGGAAGTCTTGAAGAAACCTATTTCATAAGTGTCAATCAAACTTCCTTGTAATGTAGTTGGAATAGTTGGGTAATTACGATTTAGTAAGCTTTT
>Ga0209499_1000146_pt1 | contig 52126 bp, 30 predicted proteins | sample C_130208_EF_Meta_FD_187306 | JGI IMG/M metagenome (GOLD analysis project Ga0209499, IMG submission 187306) | Freshwater microbial communities from Lake Croche, Canada to study carbon cycling - C_130208_EF_MetaG (SPAdes) (version 2) | ecosystem: Environmental > Aquatic > Freshwater > Lake...
ATAATATCATCAACATAATTAGGATAACCATATGCTGCCATGCCCATAAGAATATATTCTTCATCTAGTGGACGTAACCCAACTCGTTCCGTCATTGCTGAATAAAATAAGCCAATACTGTTTGGGTATTGCATACTCCATAACTTCTCATAGTTAGCCTTACCTGTTATGGGGTCATACCTAGCATCCCATATAGTCATGGTATCAAACTCACCTATAGCATCAATTACTACAACAGTAGCATCTTTATAAGGACTAGTTTGAAACCCTGCTGCTGCATGACATAGATGATGACCATGAGTATGAATTTTTGGCTTTCCCGTTTGATGATAACTATTACCTAACAGCTTTTTCCAAGTTGGCCAATCAAAACCCTCACCGCTACGCAATTGTCTAAGTGCTTTTAGCCAAGGTCTTTCATAATAATGATACTCTAATGATTCTGAATTACAGTAACTTAATGCGTCGGTTAATAACTCTTCACACAAATCTTTATCATGTTTTTTCTTACTATATCGTTCACTATGCCCGGCAAATAATATGTTGCCTGAGTTGTCTACTACACTGATTGCAGCGTCATGGAACCCTGCTGATATACCTATATAGTTCATTTGTAAATAAAAGGATCCCGTTTGCGTAATTCTTTAATTCTTTTACGGTATTTGTATTCTCGTATTAGGTTTTTGAAAAATCTGATTATGAACATTGTTTATTTCCTTCTATAAATTTTTTTAGTTCTTCTGCATATAACTTATGCGGGATTTCATCATGATGCCAATATTTTGCTTTAGGGTTTTCGTAGCCTAATTTGCGATAGTACCAATAAAAAGCCCTATCACTGTCTAAAAGATTAAAATATTTAGTTTTATCAATACAATCAATGTAAAATTTAGTATGGGTATTCAAAGTAATCATAGGCATTGTATTACACATTACATAATCTATATTCAATGATTTCAGAAAATATTGTATTTGCAAAACAGTATTTAAACTAGCTATTTCTAGATAACGCTCATTCTCGACCATAAATTTATGATATTTAGGGATCAACTCCTTTTCTTCTGAATCTCCACCTTTATATCCTATATTAATTCTCCAATAATATCTACCTGTAGTTGAATAAAAATCCCAGTGTGGACAGTGCTGCTCATACCATTGCTCACGGTCAGATGGAACTTCCATTCGTGTACTTTCAGTCCACCCCGCTATTACAAAAACATCCATTGTTTCAGAATTATATTTCTGATTGAACCAATCTAAAATGCTTCTAGCAATAGTAGAATTAGTTGCGCCTGGCTCAGCCATATTGACAGGTTCGTAACCCATCATATCTGCTAACACAGCTCCATATGAATGTAATCGATTATATTTACTATCTTGAGTCCCATCTATTTCTGATCCGGATGTATGACTACATCCTGCAATCAATACTATTTTATTTTTCATAAATCAATTTAATTCCATTGGGTTAAGAGTCATTAATAATTTACTATAATTGAATTCTAATATATCCTGCATTTTTATATACATATATTTCAATTCTTCTACAGATTTAGAATCAATCTCGTCAATTATACTCATAATTGCATATAGTCTTTCTTCATGGTTTGTGATTTCATCGTAGGTTTCATCCCAAAAATCACTAAAAGTTTTAAACCCTTGTTCATGCAAACATTTTAATGTGAATGGAGGAGCTGCTAATATGAATGGTTTCTTATACCACATTGGATGATATGTTTTTTCACTATAATTACCTGTAGGTTGTGCAAATCTAGATTCGGTTACTACATTTACAAATATATCCTTATATAATTTTTCTATGGTTTCGCTTTGATATGTGGCATCTGTGAAGTCAGCAATAGTGCCTTCTGGTAGGTGTCTCATAAAATATCTATCCAAGATAGTAACCGCAGTTTCTACTTTTACATCCAATGATATCGGAGCATGTTTATTAAGGAATCCAAATCCTTGAAGGAATTTTATATAAATATCAGGGTACTTTTCGCTCAGCCTATGCATGTTAAACCACTTAGTTGTCCCAATAACGGTTAAATCTCCCCTGAAGAACCAACTAACATAACTGTCTTTTGCAGCAACATATGCTGCTAAAAAATGTCGATGTGGTGTATATCTCCAATTCAAACACATAAACTTCTTAGTAAATGTGGGTTCTACTATTGGATCTATTATATTCTTAGGTTGCAATGATTTTACGAACAAATCATCATACTTCAATTTAAATAAAGATGCATAATGAGGATACCATTTATCAACATCATAATCGCATGTATATACTGTTACATTTGATAGATTGTTTTTCTTTACATAATCACTAATACAATCTAATTCGTCGGCTCTAAATTGTTCAGGATTTTCATCACCCCGAAATTCAGAGTAAAACAACATATCATGTTTTGTTCCGTCAGGCGGAAATAACTGAGGAGCCCCATGAATATAACTGCACAATGGTTCCGTTAAATAGAACGTTACTCCTAAAGTGTTTAAATAATTTATAGTTTCTTCATCATGTTGAACATTTTCTAGTTTTTTTATAAACCCATTAAACATATAGATATACATCGGTTTTTCTTTGATAGAATCATCTATGACATTTAATAGACGCTTCATATACCACGTGGTAGAAACTTCTGCTGTTGTTAAGTCAGGTATATTGTAACAGTGTAACATGTTCCAAGCCTCATCGATCTGCATCAATGAACATGTAATTTGTAATGTATATTTGGGATCAATCCCTATATTGCTTGCAGCATGAGGTACCTCCGCACGCCATATAAAATAATCTCCTGCTATCCAATTAATAAACCCATTACCATCAATTTCCAAATAATGACCGGGTTTCCAATCTTCTAACATAATTAACATTCGGTAACATTCATTATGTTCTAAGTTATATAATTTCCTGTATGTTCTAAAATGATCTACATGCTCCGGCATTATTTCTAATGTGTCCATTCGATATAATGTAAACGTCATATTTCTGAATTCGGGAAATGTACTTGGAATATTATTGGTCCAATCAGGCATTGGGTTTTTATTATCATACATTGAGCCAGTATAACTTTTTACATAATCATATCCTTTACTGACCCAACCATCAATTTCTTCTTTAGTTATAGGCTGTTTTACATACTCTAGATTTTGATAACTTTCTTTATTCCAAAATCTACCCAAATGACCTTTTATCCATCTTTTCTTCTTTATTTCAAATACTATTGGATTTTCTTTGCAGTAATCTTCAATCATTATTTTTTCTCACTAAATCTAATGTTACGCAATGAAAACACCCGCCCAATGTTCTAGCATGACGCATTGGTAACATCAATGATTCTATGCCATATTTTTCTAATTCTTTGCGTAAGGGTTCCTGATGTTCTTCTACTACTACTAATTTATCTGAAACGGACAACAAGTTAATATTTATCCATGGACTTGCATTATTATATACCGAATGGTATCCAATATCAATAGGGTTAGGACAATAAATAGCGTCCCATTTATTGAACGGCGATGGCATAATACTTTTATCAGGGATTCTACTAGGGTTTAACAACATTAATCCTTCACGTAAAAATGCTACTGTACTGTCGATATGCATATAGCTATACACTCCCTGAAGCAAGCGAATTTTGTAATTGCTACCTAACAATTCTTGCAAATAATATGCACCCCGTTTGTTACCTGAATTACTAACCAAATACAATATTTCATCATTTGCACGAATAATATTAGCAGCATCAAATTTAGGATTAAACTCATTGAGTGCCAAAATGTTTTTATTTCCTATACTTTCCAAGTTATAGTTTATATCCTCTACATTGTTTGAAACATAATGGATGTTTTTTAGTTCGTTTTCAATATTCTTGTAATCATCTTTGCGTGACTGTAAACTCATAGGCGCAATAATTGCCTTTGTGTCCACAATTGTTGCCAAATCTCTAGGGCAATAATTATAATAATCAGTAGGTCTTTTCATCGGCCGAACTACTTCAATACCCAAGTTAATTAACTCACTTACTAGTATATCCAAGTCTTCGTTAGCCTCTTGTATTACCTGTATAGGGTATAGTCCACCTATAGGAATGTCGCACTCATTAATAATATGACTATAGTTTACCGTACGTAAACTTTTATCTAAATTGGGAATTCGCGCAAAATCAGCGACACCCACAATCACTTTTTTTAGTGGGTCCCATTCATTTTTACTTTTCTGTATTTTATTATTTAGAGGATTCATATTTTGTGTTTTATACAAAAGTATTATATGGCATCATATTTTTATGAAAGTTAAATTTACCTATTATTCCGAGTATTTTAGAGTGGAGTTCAAATATCGAAACACCGGGAGCAGTTCTTTTAAGCTGAATAATTTCTTTTTGTATTTTATCAACTATAAATTCTGTAGTAGGCTTAAGTGTCAACCCTAGATTCTTATATACTACATTTTTGACGTACAAAAGATGTGACATAATACTTGGATGAGGGTCTTCAATTATTAATAAAAAATCGGGATCGTTTTTATATTCGAATATATTTTCTTGAGGTAAATGTTGATCATATAAATTTATCATTGTCTTTTCGATGGGATCGAGATCCATATTCTTATAAGATACCGGAGAGATATGTCCTTGAAATTTTATGTCATACATCTTATTAGCTGACAAAATATATGTTGAATTTTTCATAATATCATTGGACATAGACCAATATTTTTTTATAAAATTTTTATCAAAAAAACCATGGTTATGTACATCTCCGTATGATTTCCAACAGCGATCAATGAATCTATCTTCCCTAGTCCAACTAGACCAAAGGACTAATATTAAATCTCTCTCAGTGAATTTGTTTCTAAGGTCGCACTCTAACATTCTACAAAATATACCCTCATTGCCCATACCAGCTACACCCCAATTTTGTGTAGGTAAATCTAGATCATATGCAATTATGTTTGCCCATGTCGGCCAAATAAAATTTGTAAAACTGCAACCAAAAGTAAATATTCTGTCAACGTGCATTAAATATGCCCATTGTCTTTAAGTTAGGATAATCTTCCCATGACCACTTCTTTGGTTCAGCATTACGTGCGATTTTGAATCTTTCCAAACCCAATTGGGCAGTTTCTGGAGTCATATAGTAATGATATCCCATAATGGCTATGTCTTGCTCTGCCCACGGAATATCTTCCAGTCTACCATCATAACGCAATTGTTTAAGTAAATGATAATGTTCAGGATTATCTAATAAAATCATCCCGCCCCTACCAACATTTAAATGTTTTTTAAATTGAAAACTCAGACACATAAGTGTATTAGGTACATACCCATCGCGCTTCCAATATACGGCAGCATCAATAATATTAGTATTACCTATATAATAATAATCTTTCCATTGTTGTTCATAGAAATGCCAATCTAATCCAAGTTTCTCAAATGTCATAGGAATACTTAGATATGTATGATTTGGACATGTTACCTGATTAGAATTTAATAAACGTAAACATAGTTCTATAGCGTGGGTGCAGCAATCTACCGCTACCGCATAATCAGCGTTATAGAATTGTTTCAGCTCATTTTCAAACAATTGAACTTGGTTCATACTATAGCTACTGATTTTCTAGCGATAGAGCTAATTGGAATAGTATGAGTTTCTGCGGCGGTCATTGCCTCTTTTTCTGGCAATATGTCACGTGACTTGTCACTTACTTTAACATCATATGCTTTATAATCTCCCCAATCTCCTTCATTTTGCCATTTCAATTGAAAGCTAAAATCGAGTGTTTTGTTCAATAATTCTTCTTCATTAAGTAGGTCCGCAAAATCTTGACCACTACGACCTTCTTCGTCGCTCCAACTTGGCTTTGCTAGTTTTCTAGCACGTTTAACCGTGTTAGATTGCATACGCGAATAGTCTTGTGCATAGAACGGACCTTTACGGCCATTAGGCGGACGTTCTCTATCATCATATGGATTATCGATTTGATCAAACTTAATATCAAAGTCTGCTTCCCACTTGCCATCATCAGTAATTTTAAATTTGTATACAGCATTATACATTCCCGGACCGTATTGGGTCCCGAATTCTTTTAAATCAATTTCAGGATTGAAATATACTTCTGCTTCATATCCACCTCGCATACGCCATAATTGTCTAAAGAAAGGCCACATTTCATTTACTAAGCTATCAGCAAATGGATTTATATTAGGTTTGATAATATTATAATCAAACTTTTCATATTCGATCTCACGAAGATTGTACATTTGATTTAATTTTATTTTATAATGTTCCTTTTCTAAATTATAGCGAATGGGATATCCTATGTTAGCTTCAGTAACACCCCTAAAATGGTCTATCAGCATATGAATAGTCTTTACACGAGTCATAACGTGTGTACCGCCAATTCTAAAGTCTTTAGTAATCCAATGACTTTGATACTTATGCCAACTGATATTAAATTTATCCGGATTTTGGCCAACTATTGTTTCTGGACCCATACCATAACCCACACCTAAGCCCATGTTGTTAATATTATTGTTACGCATACGCCACATAAATGTCATAGTGTCTGCAAAGTCTTGATAATCTTCTGTGGGGAAACCCACTATCCAATTGGTAGCGGCCCAAATACCTACTTTTTTACAATCAATAAAATTTTGTTCCATTTCTTTAATTGTTACTCCTTTGGCCATGTCATCTAATACTTTTTGACTACCACTCTCACAACCAAAGTTAAACATAATACATCCGCCTTCAGCTAAATCTTTAAGATATTCATAATCCATACGACCATCACACCGTGCATATCCTGTCCAACGAACTTTTAAGTCTTTCTTTACAAGACCTAACGCGAATGCACGTAGTTCTTTAGGATTTCCATTAATAAGACTATCGATAAACCAAATAATATCAGTGCCTTTGTTATAATATAACCATTCTACTTCATCAATCAAATCAACTGCTTGACGTTGACGATACTTCCAAAAATGAGTTTCTTCACAGAAGGTACACTTTGCTGTACAACCACGACTTATTTCGCTATTAACACCGTTAGGCACTTCATACTCACTAAAATCAATAGATTCATAATCTGGCATTGGAAGACCGTTAATATTAATACGTTCTTCCTCCGGTTGTGTAAGAAGTCTAGGATACTCAACTTCTACTTTTTCTTCTATTTCATCAAGCATTACTAATAGATTCTTTTCTCCCTCACCAACAATAACATAATCATAATAGGAATGAATATCAAACCAACTTTTGTGAACATTGGGCCCGCCAACAGCAATTTTAATATGAGGTGCTCTGCGCTTGATTTCTTGGCACATCCACTTAGTGGGCTCTTCACTGATGTAATAAACGCTGAATCCAACAACATCGGGATTCATTTCAACAATTTTATCTATTGCACTAACGAGAATGGGTTCTAATACAGGATGAATATCATTCATGTATGTTTGGCCGAGCCAATGCCAACTCGCACTAGGATCCCATAATCTAAACGGTAATTTTTTGTTAGGTTGCCAATCGCTACGATAAGCATTAAATGCCTTAACATTCAAGTCCATAATGTGAGTTTCATAACCCGCACTTTTAGCAACTCCACTTAATCTTGCAAGACTAAAGGGAGGCATATAGGGACTCCACTCTGGACACAACACCAATACAAGTTTAGTGCTTCTAGTTTTATAATCAACATATACCGGAGTAAGATTCTTTTGTATTGTAGATTTTGCATAGGGTGCAATGGCTTCCATCATCGACCGATGACGCACATCAGCAATATCTTCTGTGGGCCTTTCTTTTGGCTTTAATTCTTTTACAGCTAAATCTCTTAAATTAAAATCCAAAACAAACTCCCGGTTGCAATTTATTTACTAATAGTTGCTGCATCATATGTTTTTCTACTAAAAAAGTAATTGTGATTGTAATCTACTATAGGTTTAATGTGCATGCACCATTCGTCCCAGTGTTCTTTAGTAAAGCTACATAAACGTTTTATTTCATTTACAATAAATTCAAATCTTTCTACATTATCTATTATTTCATCATATTCTTCACTAATAAACGGGTGGAATGTTTTATATCCGCTTTTTCGTAGCTCTACGAGTGAACCAGGTCTACCCAATAATATAAAAGAATGCTTGAGAGCAAAACATCTATACGTTTTTTCAGTAAAAAATATAGAATCTTCAATGTATGCCTTATGCCATTGGCTATTATAGTTATTGTCATAATACACTGTTTCAGTAACTATACTAAAATAACTATTTCTATGATATAATATATCTTCAGTAATAATGTTAACCGGATTAGTTCGTTCATCAGTAATATTTAAACGTATAGGAAATCTATGACGGTTCTTTCGTATATATTCAAACCGATTATCAGGAATAGTATCTAACCAACCGGGTTCGCCTTCGAAAGAATAGTATCCGCTATCAATTAAATTTTCTTGTAACATTCTGTCTAGTAGCCACATTCTGTGTTCTCTATTAACTTTGTTAAAGCAAAGAAACAATTTTTCTTTAATAATATTTGGTTCTACATCTGTAGTTATATCAATATCTCGTAACCCAAATTGAGCCTTTCTTTCAAATCCGTGAGCCGGCAATATTATTATTTTAGGTCCATGATATCCTATTCTTTTGCAATAATTGTCGTATGCTTTTACACCATCAATGCTACTAGTCAAATAATAAACTTGTGTGGAGAAAATTTCACCTTCTAGCACCGCTAATAATCTATGAATCTTGTTTATAGATAAGGGTAATAGCGCCTCATCACTAGCAATGAATATGAACTTAGTTTTGCCAGTCTTCAGCGCATCGCGTATTTCTTTAGTAATACTTGTAAAACTACGTTTAAAAAATGCTATTGAACTTTCAACGGCAGCATAGATATAGTGCGCTTCGGACTTATAATTTACCAAATCAGGATAAATGAAATAATGTTGTTCTATGATTTGTTTTACAAATTCGGGGGTTGGTTCAAATTGAAGACCTTTTTTTTTCGGGTATCGCCGTAGTGAATAATTTCTCCTGAATGTTGTAGTTTGGTTAATTTTCTCCACGGGTCAATAACTGTAACATCACTAGGAAATCCGATCTCTTCTACCCACTTTTCCCAATAACCTATTAAATATACATGAGTCCAATTTTCTTTGAAATCGTTATCACCTGTGTTTAAGTCATAATAGTTAATATTTCCACCATGTTTTTCAATATAGTAGCCCACTAACATACTTGCACTACCGTTCGTATAATGTACTCCAGGTTTATATGCTTTGCCAACAATAGTAACGTTTTTACCATTCTCTAGGCATTTTAACGCCATACGTTCTGCTTGTTTTTCACGTGCGGTCATAATGCTATCAAACAAATCATAACCCAAATCTAGTCGTTCCGCTAAATAACGCAATGCAATATTATCTCTGGGGTGACATGCACCTGCATCACCTAATGCAGCTTTCATATACATAGGGCTCATAATACGATGTGTTGATTTAGCCAGTGCGTTAGTAACAATGTCAACATTAATATTACCATTGGTTTCGGCAACGTCTTGTATCATATTAACCAAAGCTAACTTAGTAGAAATAAAGGTATTGTAAAATATTTTAATAGATTCGGCTTCATCCCAAGTTCCAACTTCATATCTAGGATTATTCTCCATGAATGTATTATAGAAATCAATTAATTCATTCGCGTCAGTATTGATGTTGCCATCTTCCGTGCCAATAATTACCATTTCAGGATTAACCATATCCCACTTGATTGATCCCATGGCAATCAGGTAAGGATTATAAATAAATCTAGCATTAGTAATACATGGATGTAATAAAGAACGTACGGTACCTGGTAATACTGTGCTGATAAGAATAACTAATTGATTTTTACTAACGTGCTTATTAACTTCTTCTAAAATACCTTTAACGATTGTATAATCAAAATCTTTACAAGGAAGATGGCTAGTAGGAGTTTCACCGCCGTAAATAGGATCATGCGGGGTCGGGGCCGCAATAAAAATTAAGTCTCTATCTCTGACCACCTCAGAAATTGTAGACATCATGGGAAAAGCAGGATTCCTAAGTTCAATGTCGTACCCCACAACATCATGCTCGGCAGCTGCCATAACCTCGGCGCAGTCTTGACCTAATTTGCCTACTCCTATCATTGCTACTTTTTTCATAATATTCCTCAAAATAATAATGTATGTGATTTACTTACATTGTTGTCCTGTTCAGGGAAATACTGCGGCACAATATTTCTATGACCAATAGATTTTAATATTTCTGACGTTTCTTTTGCATATATTTCAGATTTTTCTGTCAGATTAAAACCCAGTTTCTTGATATAATTATAATATCTAATTGGACTTGGGTGCCCGTCGCTGAATTGATAATCATACTCTAATACGCCATGATTTGATTGTAACTCTAGTTCAAACAGCGATGGCTTAAATTTAGTAAATAATTCTTCATAAACTTCATAAATATCAGTTGGAGGTAAACTCTGAGTATCATAAGTAGAACCTGAACCCATTGTAAAGGGGAAGCTCAACATACAATAACTAGTTGATGCTAAAGATTCTAAATAATTTACAGTCATATCGATTACTGCTGCATCTCTAATTAAATATCCGCGCTCGTTAGCAAAGTTTCTAATCCAAGAATCGGGATAATAATTATTATTAAATATATTTCCAATTGCAAGCCAGCCTCTTCCAAGATTAATATTTTTTGCTTGATCTATATCAATCCACCTATCCTCACGACAATAAGTAGTAAACATGACCATAATTAAGTCGGTATCGGTAAATTTATAACGATTATTGACTTCTGCTATTCTATATGATATTAGTGTATTTCCCGATCCACTGTAACCAAAATTATAAAATTCGACATTTGGCATTTCTTTTGAAACAATGTCGGCCCACGTGGGCCACATATAGCTAGTGAAGCTACACCCAAACGTGAAAAATCTTTTGTATTTTGTCCAATCAACTATCATAAGAACATATTTAGTGGGCCAAAATACGGTTCATGATTTTCTCTGCGAATACGTTCTAATAAACTTATTACTTCATTTGGTATATTTGATATAAGCTTAAAAGCGTGTTTTTTATTATATACTAATTTGTCAAATATATTATTATGTAGGGTTTTTAGATTCATTGTTGTTATACGTTTAACATTTTCAATTAATATTTCATATCTTAACTTAATATCCCTTTCTGTGTCGAAAGAATAGTCAAATATTTCATCATATAATACAAATCCATGAGATTTTAGAGCCATATGGTGTCCCGCCGCTCCTGCTACTAAAAATGGTTTATTTAAAAGTATAGGAGTCATAGTTTTTTCACTAAAAAAAATATCCGTGTCATCACTCTCGGTTACCAATTGCATAAACGATTGTGAAAATTCAATAGGCAAGGTTTCTTGCAAGAACAATGTATCAATATCCTGATCTAATATTAAACGCTTAGGCTTCCAATATTGATATGGATACTTATGGTACATACTGTCAGTCATGCCCTCGGGAAAAGACGATCTAATATCATCACAACTGCGTAATATATCTCTCCATGAAATTGCACCCTTGTCAATTAAATTGTGTTTAGCTAATATATCCATTACTAAACATCTATGATTTTTAGCTATATTATTTAATGTAATATACGGAAACATAAAGTCTGTTAGAAATTCGCCATTTCTAATATCTGACATGTCTAGATTCTTTTTCTTATTAATATTCTCATATGGTTTCCAAACTGCAAAGGTTCTATTCAACCAAAATGTTTCCCAATGAATAAAAGTAACATTGTCAGAATATGTCATCAACGGCGCTACGTTTTTATCGCATGAAGTCACTATAGTTACAGGAATATTATCACGTTCTGCAATTTCTAATATCCTATAATATGCAGGATTATTAATTACGTATCTAACTTCATGTAAAAAATCTAATACTATCTCAGAAACACCTACGGTCGATTCTTCTAATTCATTGGATATTCTGTCAATAGTAGACCCCCAAATTTCTGCTATTTTAATCATATATCACCGCAATTTTGCATGAACGTCCTATACCTGTCATCTGTTATATATTGTTGACAATTTGTTTTTTTATTTTCGTAATACCTATCTTTTATAATTTTAGGAATATAATTTATGTCATGTATGATTTCATTAACCTTATTAAAATTATATTCTAATTTAGGTCGTAACAGTTCATATGTTTCTTTATAATTTAGAGGCAATATATTATGAATATTAGAAACAAACTTTTGAGTTCTTACGTGTAAATCGTCAATGTCATCAAAACTATAATCAATGATTTCATCGTATAATTTAAATCCTAAATCAACTAATATCTTATGATACCCTTTTGCAGATAATACAAAAAAGGGTTTTTTCATAAACAATGGTATGGCGGTTTTTTCCGATATTATTAGGGTTTTATGTGTAGCTTCAGTTACAATGTGAAATAATGACTTATTAAATTCTTTTGGAATTAAAAACGAATCTAATTTTGTTTTAAAATCATCATCTAATAATATCTCTCTATTGTCAAAGCTTTTATAAGGGTAATCAAAATTTTCATTTAAATGTTTAACCCAAGTAACTACTCCCTTATCTATTAAATTCTGAGACGAAAGCTCGTCTATAAATGCACAACGATGTAAATGGCTTCTATTGTTTAGCGTAATAAAAGGATGTATTATTTTATCAGGATCAAAGGTAGGATTTTTAAATTCTTCAACACCGTTTAAATTCTCTTTACTCCAATTTAACCAATATGTTCCCCAAAAACTTACATTGTTTTTATCCATGCCAATATTAGAAAATAGTTTTGCATAGTATTCATCGTAATTAGAACAAAACACAATAGATAATTTAATATGGTTCTTTTTAAACATATTAACAATGTTTAATGTTAGTGCAGGTATGTCCCACTCAAGTTCAGCTAACAACACAACCTCGTCGGCGTTACTATTAACAGCCTCTGATAAAATTTGTAGGAGCCCTTCTGTATCAAAGGAACATTCAACAATAGAATAGTATAATTTCATAATCTAGTAATCCAAGATTTGCCAAAGTTTCTACGACGGGCAAAAAATATTTGTTCGCAGAATTGCTGTAAACTCATTTCTTTATTTTCGGGAAAATCAAACTCATATGCCGCAAATTTGATTAAATCGGTATTATCTTGCAAATATCCTAGAATATCATTATTTACTTCAACTTTTACAGGGTATTCTTTGACTTTCTGATAATCAATTAAGAAAAATCTTTGGAACTTCATTAAGTCATTTAGTAATGATTCTTCAATATCAAACTCTTTACGTAGAAAACTTTCAATCAGATTGAATATGTGGTTATGTTGCCCTGCACTTTGTAGGTTAATAATTGTACTGTGAACTAAATTCCAACCGTGAATCTCCATACCCTGAATAGGGTCATGATCGATTTTACCATGTTTAGCCCAATTACCATAGTGCTCTTTAATTCTATGAATTTCACTAGAAAGCCACGGGTCTTGTTTAATATATTCTAATAGCTTATCGTAAAACTCTTGATATGTAATTCCTTGTTTGTGTAATACACGACTAATATAATTAGTAATACCATTAATGTGGAACGTATTCATAAACCAGCTGAATACTTGCGCCTCTGTCATTTTTTCAATAGGCAAATCTCTAGTAGAGATAACAACTTCAATACCCTCTTTTAATTCATGTTCGTTATATGTGCCAACAAGATAATCATGCACCACTCGTCCTTCTAATTTATAGAACTTACGCTGTGTTAAATTCATTTCAGCATTTTCTAATAATTGTGCTTGATAGATTGTAATACCGGTGTGATTGCCCGCTTCGTATAATCTATAGAAGTTATTCTTCCAACTATCTAGAGTTTCACCGGGTAATCCTAAAATTAGTTCGGTGTACAAAGGAATGTTATATTGCTCACAAAGTTCAAATACTTCTTCAATTTTATTAGTATCTAGGTTTTTACGTTTGATAATATCTAATACGTTTTCATCCATTGTTTGAACAGATAAATTAAGTCCCATTTTACTACCTCCCTCGTAAATTAATTTACGAACAATCTCTACTACTTCACGCTTTTGATTCTTTGCCCAACTAATAGTATATGCTTTGGGATTATTATATTTCTTTTGTACCTCAATTAATTTATCTGCAATTAAACTATCACGTTCTGGGAAGATTCCAAAATTTGCGTCAGTTAAACTAACAAAATCGCACATATGTTGACCTACCCATTCGAACTCTAGGTATACACGCTCAAGTCCAAACTTTTTAACTTTATTATATGTTAGACTTCCCCAATCGCAGAATGTACATGCATAAGGACAACCACGATTACTTTCTAACGTTGCATTCCATCTGATCTTCGGAAACTTTTGAATCAATGGTTCGAACACCCCAGTTAAATAGGGACTAGGTATAGTATCTAAATCATCAATGCGTAGACTGTCCCCCGTATTGATTAATTTGCCATTATCATTGACTAACAAACCCGGTATTGTTTCGTAATCTTTGTCTTTTATAAAATGATCTAATATTGCTTTAAAACTTTTTTCACCCTCAAGCTTGACACAAACATCTACAAAAGGCAATCTGTCAAAAAAGTCAGGCTTCTCAATAGGTGGTTCAGGTCCTCCCCAAATGATAAAAATATTTGGATTTATTTTCTTTAATTCTCTAGCTAGAACACTGCTATAACTACGATTCCAAATATATACACTAAACCCAATAACATCACTAGATTTCAATAGTTCAACTGCTTCCTCAATCGGGTCTCTACGCCAAATAAAATCTCCGAGTTCATAGTTATCGGCTATTTCGGGAAACTGATAAGCATAACTCCAAAGAATACCGCAACTATACGGTAAATAATATGCATTAAATTCTTTTGGGCCTTGTTGAAAATTAGGGCTGACAAAACTTACTTTCTTTTTAGGCATAACCTAGTAATCTGATAAATTTTGCAAGTTCTTCACCGATTACTTTGTAGCCTTCTATAGTAGGATGAGCGCCCTCACAATTTGTCAAATATTTAGCAGGCCACTCAAGTTTATGATAATAGGAGTGAAATCTTCCCCAATCTTGAGGTTTTATAAGTCCATCCAATTCTACTAATTTTTGAACAAATGCAACATAAGGTGTTGTAGTATGTAAATAAGTAGACCAATCAAATTTGTCGGACAATGAACCGGTATTTTCTTTGAGGTATTCTCTTATTCTTCCTCCATCGCGTTGATTAAATGCGTTAGCTACAACAACTTTATAATTATAAGCTTTGGCAAATGCCTGTAATTCTAATAACGCTAAAACCTGATGACCAGCGACAAATTGTTCACTCCACAATTCTTGACCATAGCACGACCAAAATTTATCGCCGTTTTCTGAGTCAAATGGCCAGGCAGTTCGCCACTTGTAATGACGAAATTGATTATTAGAGTAGAAATCATCTTCTTCATCATCAGCGAAGGGATGTTGTCGCAATACGTCAAAACGCTCAAATCCACTAAGCATTAATATTATTATACCTTCACTATTATTCCAGTCAACACGATCAGCAAAATATAATTGTCCTACTGCTGCACGATTACCTATACCACGAACTCCCAAATTTATTGGCTCATATTCAGGAAAATAGTCTCTACAAAGTACATTAACCCAAGAATTCTCGTGTTCAATTTTTCTTAGATAGTGGTCACTGCGGTGTCTAACTTGAACTCTACCGCCGTGAGATTCCCAAATGTCTTTCGGATAGCCGCCCTCTCCCTGTGTCCAGCTACAACCCAATCCTATTATATGTTTCTTCATTTTTATAATTACCTAATATCTTCTTTATTTAGTTTTATTTGCTGCTCAATCCAAGTATATGTTTTTTTTATACCTGCTTCTAAGTTTTCATTTGGTTCCCAATTAATCATTTCTTTAATTAATTTATTATCACTATTACGACCCATTACACCAATTGGCCCATCAATATTACGAATAGTAACATTCTTGCCCACTACCTGTCCTATTAATAAAACAAGTTGATTAATACTTATCATACGAGTGCTGCCCAAATTTAATGGATTGTTATAATCACTAGCCATGATTCTTTGTATACCTTCAATACATTCATCAATAAACAAGAATGATCGTGTTTGGTTACCGGGACCCCATACATCAATCACGCCATTATCTTTACACAATGCCACCTTGCGACAAAGTGCGGCAGGTGCTTTTTCTTTTCCGTTGTTCCATGAACCACGTGGACCAAAAATATTATGGAAACGTGCGATATGTACCTGCAATCCATAATTCTTTGCATATGTCATATATAAACGTTCGCTGAATAATTTTTCCCAACCATATTCGCTATCTGGATTAGCAGGGTATGCGCTATCTTCTGTTAGTAATGGATTATCAGGGTTTTCTTGATTGTAGCTTGGATACATACAAGCACTAGAACTATAGAATATATTTTTAACACCGACTTTTACCATTGAATCTAATATATTCAAATTAATTTGGCAGCTATTATGCATAATATCAGCATCATGTTCACCTGTAAAAATATATCCGGCGCCTCCCATATCGGCCGCAAGTTGATAAATCTCATCAATGTCGCTAGTTATTAATTTCCGTACCTTGTCTTGTTCACGCAAATCCATAATATGGAATGCATCAGCTAATGATTCGCTATATAAGGGTTTATGTAGGTCTGCTGCGATTACATAATGCCCTTGTTCTTTTAACTTCTCTACTAGGTGAGTTCCGATGAATCCACCTCCACCGCATACAAGAATTTTTTTCATTGTTTATGATTTATTAATGTTCTAATTTTATCAGCGACAATAGTAGAATATCTGATTTTAAGAGCTTCATAATTGTGATCTAATATAGGTTTAACTCTACTTCTGAAATCTCTAATTTGATCATCATTCCATGAACCAATTTCTTTGCACACTGTCATTATAGCAGCCATTCGACCTCTTGGACTAGGTATATTATCATAATTCTCATCCCAAAATTCACTAAACGTTTTAAACCCCATGTCTTTAAGTGCCTGTAGTGTGCCCGGTGCTCCTACTATAATAAAAGGATGTTTTTCTTTGCTAGGCTTAAATGATTTTTCGGTTAAAGTAACTTCTTCAGAATTATAATTAGTTTCAGTTACAATACTGACTAAACTATTTTGATAATACGGGCGATTTAAATCTTGAAAATCTTGACACATTTTGTTTGTGTCAGTTTCCCCGTCTAATACTAACGGTAATTTACTTTTAAAGTTATTTATATCGTCATTTTCTATTTGTAAGTCAATGGTATATTGTTCATTGAACATGTTATTAATTGTGATATTATCATGCTCTGGATCAACTCTACCCATACTCATATATGATCGGTCTAATAAACCTAGCTTATCTAAACTCAATGCTAGTGAAATTCTATGCTCTCTAAATCTCCTATTCCAACTTAAGAAGAGTTTTTCAGGAACACGTTCCGTATCATACTCAGGAATTTTGGGACTGTAAACATTAAAATATATTGCTAATGAATCTTGCGATATCGGGAAAGAAATAATATTCATTTTTCTTCTGTGATCGTTAATACCCTTTGACTTTAACCATCGGTCATACATTGTATTTGCGTTCATACAACCAGTTAAATATATAACTTTGTTCATTGGAATACTATGAAATTCAAAATAAGAATGCATTGCAGTTAAATGCACATCTTGCACCCAAGCCTCAGCCGCGGCCTCAATAAGAAAATATCCATTATGGCATCGTACTAGATGCATTATATGATTTTGAGTAAAACCGTACTCTAATAAACCACAACCATTATAGAAATATGTAGTGAAGGGTATCCTCCATGTCAATACAAAGGGATATATAAACTTATCTTTTTCGTCAAGATAAGTAGAAGGAGAAATATTATAACCTGATTGATTACAAAAAATCAAAGGCCAAATATTATCTGCCCAAAATTTATGTGTATTTGTCTGAACATTGTCTGTAACACTAGCCAAATTAAGTACGTTCGGAACTTCGGTATTAGGGATAGGGCCTCGAGGCCCTATCCAATTATATACTATTTTTATGTTGTTATCCATAGAACTATTTACTGCTTTAAAAATTTAGGAATGATAATGTCAGTGCCGCAATGACAGTGCTCTTTTTCGCAAATAATTTGTCTTGGACCTACTCTTGCAATATCGTTCAATATATGACCAACGTATCCACCCATACCGCAACTTGCTAAACTCATTTCTCCCACTGGATTAATAAAAATACAATCGCCGACATTGCAGTTCCAACCATTAAAAAAGTTATTGCCGGCGACGATTACCTCATTTGAATTGCATACTTCTTTAGAACCATCATCATATCTGTTATAACTTACATTATAATGTGACCGTTTATCGGGCTTTGGTTTAGTTTGCTGATGTTCAGAGGTACAATCATTGACAAATTGAATTTTTACAGAATCTTGGTATGTCCATGGCCCTGCATTCACACTCATCTCATCAAAAAGAGGAGTCCATTCAATAAAATAATTTGGCATCACGGTTTTTAAATGTTTACCGAACTCAACTACTTCCCAAAATCTTTCTTCGTGCAGTAGCATTTTAGTGGCCAAATAATTTACTTTATCGCATAAAAATATACTGTTTTCTTCATAACGATTTTTATCAGCAAATTCAACATGAAAACTGGCAACAACATCATCAAATAGATAATAATTTTTTTCCCACCATTTTAATGGTCGACTTAGATTAGTATTAACTGCTAAAGTGGCATGCGGAAGCTCTTTGTACAACCATTCACAAATTGGAATAAAATTTCTCCATGCTGTAGGTTCTCCCCCACTAAAGAAAAATTTAAAATTTTTATAACCTATCTCTCTGTATCTATTAATGATGGTATCTAGATTATTGATATATAAATCTAAATTTCCATCATTGATATCAGTTCCTCCCCAGTTACCGGGGTTACAGTAACTGCATTTAAAGTTACAATAATTATTAACTTGCCAAGTAACCGCTAGATAGGGCTCCGGTGCTTCTATTGCTATTAGCTTTTTGCCCATTCGTATACCTCTTTAATTTGCGGACAAATATCCTCAAATTTCTCATTGCGGCGTTGATCTAGCTCATCATTAAATTGTTTAAATTCTAAGATACCACCTTTATTCTCGTCACCCACATTTAGATTATATATTATCATTTTGATCCCGTTAGAAAGGTCCTCATTGTCTTTAAACCTATTCTGATATACACGATATAATTCTACTAATCTACGCTTAATATGAACCGGAAGAATCATAATGTTTGCATACCATGGATTAGTCGCCAAGTTAAATCTAGGACTTGAATTGGTGTCAATAAAACCTTTCTCTAACATATAGTCAAAGAAATCGGGAAAATGAAAAATGTTCCAAATACTAATTGTAGGGGTGATTTGAAACTTAGCGTGAGGTACTTCTTTTTTAATTAGTTCAATATTTTTAACTATTTTTTCCCAATCTGTACCTTTACGAATACACTCAGCAGTAGGACCAAACGCATCTAAGCTAGCCCAAATTTGTAGATTAGGAAATTTTTTCCAATATTCAATCAAATCCTTATCTTTGTAACCTTTGAGTGTACTAAGATTTGTAGTATAGGTTAATTCAATTGATTCATTGATACCGTTTTCTATCCAATAGTCTAAACATTCATAGTGCTCGGGAGTTATGATAATTTCACCACCTGCAAAGTAAACTTCTAGTACATCTTTCAGATATGGTTTTAATTGGTTCATAAATCCCATTTCACCGGCTTCGTTGATTACAATTTTACGAGTTTTGAAGTACTTTTCGTATTCGTCTGCTCCCATATTATCTACAAATTCTTGTGCCCACTGGCTTGAACAACCAGGACCACAGCTACGGCATTTCATATTACAAATACTACTGAAACGTAAATCCATATACTTCATTTTGAAGTCTTTTAGTTCGCCCGTGTCTTCAGTATTTTCGCTTATATAATTTACATAATCCAATCCTCGACGCCTGTTGTGGCTTTGACGCATTGTCCAAGTTCCCATCAACTCTAAATCATAACAACGTTTACATGCCTCTACCGGTTGATCATTCAACATATCACTTCGAATCTTTTTAAAGTCATCACTATTCATCATTTCAATAATTGACTGATCTTTTTCTAGCTTTGCAACCGGCATATTGCTATCAGCAATACAGCAGGGCATTACACGACCATCTGGCCATGAATGAAAATGTACCCACGGCAAAACACAAAAGTGTTTGCCATGTTTAACTAAGTTCTCTATTACCAGTGAATTTTGCATTTATATACCTCGTAAATTATTTAATTCAGGAAAAACTTTCCAAAAATTTTCATCTCTTATTCTATCAATACTTGCCGTATGTTGCAAGAATTCATTTTTATTTTGTTCCCAAGTATCGGATTCGTTTGCAAAATTTATAGCGTCATTGACCAGCCGACTTAAACTTGTACCGTCACCTTCATTATCATTTGCCCATTGTTTTGCTTTTTGTGCGGCTTCAATCTTTAATTGTTTGGGCAAACTTTTTGCACAATAGTAACTAGGATGCACCGCTAGATAAAGACTATGGTACCAATCTTCTCTTCGAATAATTTCTTTGTCTTTTAAATATTGATAGAATTCACCAATTGTCGGATAATTGAATATACTAAAAACAGTATTCATTTGAAAACTAACATAATCTAGTTCACGAAACTTTAGCAAATTAGTTTCAATAATACCCCAATCAGTTCCCTTACGTAGCCATTCAGCACGTTCACCATAATGGTCAACACTGCAACTTAACTCAACTCGCTTGAAATGTTTCCACAGATCCAAGACATCATAACTCTTGTATTTAATATTACTAGCATTTGTGTTATATCGTAAAGTAATCTCAGTTCTACCTTTACGAATCATTTCTTCAAGCATAATATAATGTTCATCAGTTATTAATGGCTCACCGCCGGCAAAATAAGCCAAATCAATATGTTCTACTTGTTCTAAACATTCACGCAACAAATCACCTTTTTCATCCGCATGTATTACCACTGGATGACCCTTAACAAAATGTTTGTTCATTTCTGCGCCCCATTGGCTAGAAAATTCTGAACCGCATGTTCTGCACTTAAAGTTACAAATATTACTAAAACGTATATCAAAATAGTGCATTTTAAATTCATCTACGGTACCATCTTCTTTTGTTGTTGGTATAAGGCCATCAAAATGTTTAGAAAATTGTTCTTTACTATAATTTCTAAATGAGTGAGGTCCGGCTTCCTCATGTTTATAACAAAAAGTGCATATGTCATTCTTACGCTCATTCAACATGTCTAATCGCAGGCTTTTCATTTTATCACAATTAAATGCTTCTTTTAGCGATATTTGTTTAGTGTTACCATACGGGGTTGAATAATCATTTGAACAGCATGGATATATATCTCCCTTAGGAGTAACATTTAAGTGCATCCATGGAAACATACAAAAGACCTTACTTTCGTTTAACAAAAAGTTTTTATTTATATTCATACAACCCGTGTTTCATCCATATCGAATAGAGGTGCAAGTTCAGGAAAAGTTTGTGTAAAATCTTCACCACGTAATTTATCCACTCTCGCTATCTCACTTTTAAATTTATCCTTATTTTTGTCCCACGTATCGTGTAACATGGCCCAAGGCAATGCGCTTTTCAATTGATCAACGGCTCTTGATTTGAAGTTTCTTGTTTCTAATAACTTAATCCCGTACTCTAAACTTTCTTTTCCCCTAAACTTGTATTCTTTAGGGAGAATATTACATGTATAATATTCAGGGGTTGACATACTATATAAAGTATAAGAGCGATCCTTGGGTGTATATAAATTTTTATCAATTAAATATTGATAGAAGTTGCCGATAGTTAAAAAGTTAAACACACTCAATACAGTGTTGATTTGTAATTTAATAAACGGCTCAGCTCTTGCTTTAATTAAATTTTCTTCAATAATTCCCCAATCTGTTCCGTGACGAATATACTCAGCACGGTCACCGTAATGATCTATGCTAGCATAAAGGTCGATTCCGCGCTTAAAGTATTTCCACAATGACATTATATCTTTATCTTTAAATTTAAAATTACTCAGATTAGAATTATATCGCAAAAAAACTGTGTCAGATTTTTTTGTTCGAATCATTTCTTCTAAAAGTAAATAATGTTCCTCAGTAATTAGTGGTTCACCACCTGCAAAATATACTACATTAAAGTTAGGCACTTGAGCTATAACTTCTTCTAAAAATTTAGGGTTATCATTCTTAGGCCATATTTTAGCATATGCTACTTTACTTTTAATATCCTCTTGTTCCCACTGGGTACTAAAGCCCGAGCCACATGTTCTACACTTAAAGTTACAAATATTGCTAAAACGAATATCATAATAACGCATTTTGAATTCTTTCAATGATCCATCTTCATTGGTGTTAGCAATAGATTCATTATAAAACTCTTCAAATTCTTTATTAACATAATTTCGTGAACTTAAAATATTTTGCTCTTCATGATTATGACATTTTTTACATTCAGGATTCATTATTCCAGTTAACATGTCCTTTCGTAATTCATTCATTTTAGGCAAATTAACTAATTCTGCCATCGATTGTGTCCTACTATTTCCTATTCCGCTATTAGAACATGACTCGGCGATACAACACGGGGCTACTTCTCCGCTAGGACTAGAATATAAATGTATCCATGGTACAATACAGAAAGATTTACTTTCTGTTAAATGATGTTTTTTATTGACATTTAATATACTCATTTAGGGTGTAATTGATTGATTTCTTGACATAAACGGTAAAAATTCATCATTTCTGGAAACACTGTTAACATGTCCGTCTCTCTACGTTCGTCTAGTTCATTGAACCAATTATAGAAATCTCTGCGTCCTTCAATTAGTTTTTCTTCTGAATAATTTGTTTCAGCCATATAATCTACAACACGTTTAAACTTCTCGTACTCTATAGAACTAAATGCATCGCTTCGCTTGTCATCTGTATTTTCTTCCATGTAGCGTAGTGCCTCATACATATATGGCATGAATTCTTCTTTAGGAAGAATATTCATATCGTATTGAACAGGGTCTCTAAGGTAGGGGGTATCAAAACGAACACGATGCTGCGGGTTTATAGGATCATCGTACCAACCGTAAATTTTACGCCATTCGATAAATTTCTCTAAAAATGCTTTGAACGTTGTTACACTAAAGATGTTAAACGTAATCATAAATGTAATTGGACTGTTTGTATTCTTCAAATATGTATGGAAGTTTTTTTCCCATAACTCTAAATTTAGTCCTGTACGAATATATTCAGCACGAGGGCCCCATGTATCTAAACTAGTGAAAAGTTTAAAACTCTTAATATTACCTTCATCTGATAATTTTTTGACCTTTTCGGCAAGACGCTCAATGAGAACAGGCTTTGTTCCTAAGTTACTATTGACATTTAGTTCTAACCATGGCATGGGATCATTTTCGATTGATTCTAAAATCTGCCAGGTAGACTTGTGTAATGTTGGTTCTCCTCCCGTAATACGCATAATGTTCAGTGTTTTTCGTAATTCAGGCCACCATTTCCAAAATGCATTGACATATGGATTTTCTTCTTCGCGCTGGTATAATTTCATCCAATTGATATCACACCTATGATTTTGCACCGTAGTAACAGGGCCATATTTTTCAATCTCTTTGTAGAAAGAGGTAGAATATTTAGGATGACAATAACCACATTTAAAATTACATTCATTGCCAAAGTTAATTTCTAAATATTCCGGATTAATATTTTGTTGCCAACTACCCTTTGCTGTCTGTTTGTACCTTTCTTCTGTAAAAATAGAGCTATTACGAATATGACGGTCACTAATATATTCAGGGCCCATTGCTTCAATATTCCAACAATATTGACAACCGGTTGGTTTACCGCCATCGAGCATTAATTTACGTTCTTCTTTTTTCTGAGTAGTATTGTGTAGTGCTGAAGGATTATCAGCTAATTCACTCAATGGAATCCTGTGTGGTTGCGGATGATAGCAACTATGAGTCTCTCCCGATTGCAAGTACATAGTTACATGATGCCATTTTGCAAGGCAAAATGTGGGACCGACTTCATTTTCGATTTTAATCCTAATATCTTTGATTCGTTTTTGTTCGTAACTGTCTGACATCACCATCCTTCAATTTTACGAATCACGTCCATTTCAGTGATTAAAGGTCCCAAATTGTGCTTATCCGCATTATAATGTCTTTTGAAAAATTTACTTTGTTCTTCACTAAGTATACACATTGGAAGACCCAATTTGTCTAAAAGTATTTCACCCACGATCTCTGCTGCAATCTCGGGGTTTTTATCTTTTTGCGGTTCCCAAAGTTCAAGATAATTATCGAACCACTGAACATTTGTATGGTCCCAATCAGTTAACATTGTATACCAAGTTCCAAGTCTTGCTCCATATATAGCCCACATGCCGTTATCAACATCTGCACCAACATTATGCCATATAGTAAGATTATTTAAATTGCGGCTGGCTACAGTTTCTTTAAATTCATCTATAGTCGGAACTGCTCCCCTATTTAAACACATTTTTACACCTTCACGAAAACCTGCACGCCATGCTTGAAAAGGTGTATAATTAGGATAGGTAGTACTATAACAATCATGCATAGCCCAGTATAAATTATCTGCACTATCTAAACAGAAATCAGCAACACGAGCTAAATCGCCGTCTTTTTGATGTTCATGGGTCTGCATTTCTTTGACATATGTTTTTGTCCAACTGCTCATGCCACCGTTGCCGTATCTCAGCCCGTTGATAGCATTAATAGCTTTCCAACGAAATTGAGCTTTTTTGTATTTGGAATCCTTATCAGTAAAATCTAACTGAAGATTAAAAAATGATTCATCAGGCATATTGTCGCCATCGATAAGAATAAATCGTTCAGTGTCGCTCCACCTGCCGGCTGCTTTATGTGCTGCATCGCTACCCTTTACACCGTCAACTCTTTTAGCCCACGGAATCATATTTTTAATTTTAAGCCAAAATTCTTCTTTCTGTGGCTCATCGTAGCTTAAGTAGATGCAATCTAAATCTGCTACATCAACTATATCATAACTCATATATTCTTAATTTCCAATTGATTGTTTCTGTTGATTCATCCGAAATAATACTAATATCTTCTTTAGCGCACGCCATACCCTCAATTGAGGGCATTAATTTATATACCACAGCACTAGGTGCTACAGTTGATATTTTTCCATCTATTACTCTTATATCAGGTCTTGCCGCAGCATAAGTTAATGAATCGATTACGATATAATTACCTTCTAACTTTTGACAGGTATAACAAACAACATGGCCTTTATCATCATAATATAAACGGAATTCAGGAGGCTCAATTTTAGGCGCCTCCCAAAGAATGACTAGTTCATCACTCATTTATAACCTCTTATGATTTTATCACAAAAATTCTTAATATGATAATGAAATGGATAGAGTTGAGGAATAGTCTGAATTCTTATTTGATCAGGTAAACATTCATATACAAAAGTATCAGTCCAATTTTCAGTTGGATTACCATTTATGAATTGTTTCATATGAATCATACTCATTTCATGAAATGAAGGCATAGTGGTCTTTTCTTTACCTATTATATGCGCCGCTATACTATAAGCCCAATCGGTACTAACTGGTTCTTGAGGTGTACACCTTAATATATTTTTATATTCATTCCAATTTTCAAAAATATCTCTTACTATATCAAAGAATTTTTTAGCCGTATCAGATTTTTTAAAATATGAAATAGCATTGTAAACGTCAGGAAGTTTGTTTTCATCGATAAATTTACGGTAACCCCTTACCTTCGAAATTTCTTGTTTTAAATTTCTTATAGTAGTACACAGTACTATGTCTTGTTGTCCGCATACATCAAACCAATGCATAATATTGCGGGGAATTATCATGTCCGCTTCTAATTTTATAGTTTCATCGTATGGACTAGCTTCATATACTTGCCAATCATTAATCAGTTTCCATTTACCATTTATATCTAAATCCCCATATGGTAAAGGAACAACCTGATCAAACTTTGGATAGGTAGTGGCGTCATTAGTAATGATAGAAACTCTTGTGTATGGCATTATTTTATGAATGCTCATAGCCAATGTTTCGGCACATTTTACATAATCTACTTCAGTAGTATTTTGAGCCATTATTACAAATCCGCGATTCATTTAATTAATCCCAACATATTTTCTTTGTTCATGACATGAAAATCAGTGTCTTTAATAGTAATAAATTCTTTACGAATTTTTCCTCTTTTCCAATTGTCAAACATAACTGTATATTCAGAATTAAATTCTTCGTCGGATTCAGGATAGATACTAGTATTCTTTCCAATATGTACTAAATTCCATGGAATAATGTCATCTTTTACATCCACATGACCATTAACAATTCTTAATGCTAGAGTTAATGCGTAATCGTTTCTAAAAGTATTTGCTATAAAACTATGGATATTTGAATAATGATCAAAATTATGTTGAACCATACGAAGACATTCAAATATTTGTTTAGCCCGTTCAGTCTTTTTAAAAGTAATTACAGTAGCCCATAAAGTTTTAAAACTATAACCACTTAGAACTTCTTGGGTAGCTTCAGGATTCATTAAAAAACTAGTTGTATCGTGACAACAAAAATCAGTGGGTAAATTAAAGGTGTCTAACAATTTATTAGAATTAGTAACATAATCTACATCTAATAGTATGGTTTCATCATAAGGACTAAACTCGTATGCTTTATATCTACCCTTGTTTATCCATATTCCCCAATCACGGCTATTATTTCTATCAGGTTCAGTAATTATTACATTGTCGAAGGTGTAATTGGGGTTTTCAGGCAATGATTGATTATCCGTAACTAGAGTTACCGGTAAATTTAAAAAGTGATTAACACGTTTGGCCGTAGCTACAGCCATATTATAATAGTTAAATTTTGGGCTGTTAAACGCAAATAGAAGTACACCTCTCATCGCTTATTCTCTAGTTCAACCCATTCTTGATACCAATTGCTCATATTATCGATGTACACCGCGTACAATTTATCTTTTAATTCCTGCCTATTTACCTCTACTGGGTTATCAAATTTATCAATTAAAATAATTTTTTCATCAGTTACAGAATTTAAAAAATTAATAATTTCTAAATTAGCACGCCAAAGTCCGCCTTGATCAGCAACGATAAATTTACTATCGTATTTGTCTTTTAAATAAACTTTGGCTGCATTATGACTAAATCTAGCTTTAGCATCTGCAATTAGTGTTTTAGTATCCATAATACTCTCCTACGAGTATTTAGATAGATACTATGGGGCGTTATAAAATTATATCGGGGTTGCCGTACCCGTAATAGTTGGGGCGCCCCAACTGGCAGTTGGCAGATAAGTACTTTCGGGAGGTACTATAGTAACTGTAGTTGTAGAATTTGCACCTGCGACTAATCCATCCGGCACTTCATCCCAAATAGTATATATGGTAATAATATTGCCTTTATCACCATTTGTGCCCTGCGTGCCATTAGTTTTAGCAATCATACTAATGAATGTACCTAAATAACCAGCTGGTCCTGTACTAGCAGTTTGTGTAAATATAGTTGTATTTGATGTACCTAGTGCAAAGTACCCTGAATTTGTAGAAATGGTTGGGGTAGTACCACCTCCACCAATCTTAGTAACACCGTTGTAGGCCGTTGCCGCTATTGTCACCGACCCTGTAGAAGGGGCGCTTAATGCTACAGTACCTATATTACTTACTAAATTATTTAATAATAAGTTAATACCTGCAGTAGTGTTGGCATGTGTACATGTAATTTTTAGTTGACCTCCTGCATTAAAAAAATAACGAGCCGCATCACCTGTACTAAAAGTAATCACATGTGTAAAAGTAAGACCAGTTGACCAAGTACTACTATATACGGCTGCATTAGACGTAGTTGATCCCTGTGTTGCTGCATTCAATCTACTGTTATAAATTGTTGTTAAATTTGTAGGTATTGCAGAAAGATAAGTAATTGTTCCACCTACCACAGGTGCAACAACTGAAGTAATACTAGTACCTTGATGAGAAGCAGAATTTGAGGTATTGTTAACCAATGATGCCCATTGGGCTGCCGTTACCGTATCGCCTACAGCCACATTAGCTACCGCGGTTTGACCATAACCCGCAGTCGTTCCTCCTGTTGCCCAAACTGCATTAATTGTTCCTGATGTTGTGGTCGGGTTTCCACCTGCTAAGGTGTTATAATCCGTTGCTTCAATGTTGCCATATTGTGCGTAAGTCATTTTTTAACCTTACCGTATGATAACAATGGCTTCAACGGTGCCAACCCCTGCTGATTTTTTGTCAGCCAATGCACGACCGATAGTATTAAATGCAGTTGCTTCGCCTTCTAGTGCTCCTCTGGCAATACCTTTACCTGCACTTACCAACCGTTGACCTTTATTAATTTTTCCAGTAACTTTAACATGCACTCGACCTCCTACTGCTACTGCAGGATGAGTATTGTCAGGGCCGGCGCCGGAATTCATTAAGTAAGCAACACTGTTTGATATTACCCCAAACACATCTTCACTTAATTCATATTTAACCGCAGTAATTTCTTTTTCACCGCCTAATTCTACTACAGTACCAGAATCATAAATTGCATCTGCTTCAAATCGTTCAGCTAAGTCAGCATATGTTGCGTTAAATCTAGATCCTGCTGTTAAAGTCCAATTCCCCGTTATACTTCCCGCTGTAGAGTTGGCTCCAGTAGTAATTATCGGAGTTTGTACATTTGCAGCAAGAATATTGCCATTATATCCTGGCAGATAAAGCCCAACATTTGAATTGCTATAGGTGCCTGCAAAAGAGATAGGATCTCCGTTTGCATACATGTATTTGTCAGTTTTAATACCATACAAGTTAGCACCCGAAGAATTACTGATGTATATACCGCCGGTATTAAAAATTACAGCATTTCCACCTGCTCCGCCTGCGCCGCCGTTGATAGTCCAAAGTCCTGTTATATTTCCGGTGGTCGTTGCGTTTCCTGTAGTTATATTTCTAGTATAGAGTGTACCGATATTGGCTGTAGTTAGATTTCCATCTGCAATATTTGCATTTGCAGAAACAGTTAAGTAACTAAATGTTGCAGCGTTTGCGTTACTATTGTTAGTAGCTGTTATGTTGTTTGCTTGTAAATTACCAGTAACTGTTACTGCACCGAATGTTGTTGAACCGCCACTGGTAGTAGTTGTTAATGCTAACCACGCAGAAGCATTAGTTTCTCCATCAGCCGGACAAACATAAAGTGTTTGGTTATTGGTATTATACCAAAGTTGCCCTCGTAGAGGATTAGACGGGGGAACAGTATCAGCAAAATTTTCTAGTGTGTGTACAAAATTTGTATCTAGCGTTTGCCCATACCCGGCATAGTTTCTACCCGGTAGACCAATAGCAGTACTGGTTGTATTAATTGTTCCGTCAGGAATAGTAGTTAATACTGTACCATCACTTTTAACGATTACATATGCCATTTTTTATTTACCCCGATGTCTTATTATTTATCTTATATAGTTACTAAATTAGTAAGGCTTTGAATTCTAACAGTATAATCTATTTGAATTTGTCTGTTTAAACTTTTCTGCACCGGGTGAAAAATTACGTGAGTCAGTAATCTTGTAATCACTTGCCCGTTATTGTCTGTACCATAGTTACCCAATAGTCCCAATTCGTCAAATATATATTCACCCTCTAATGCTGTACTATTATCAAAAGCCGCTTGGCCAGCAGGCTCACCGTAATCTAACAAACACTGCACTAATATATCTGAATAAAGTTTACCAGTCGTATGAGTAACAGTCATTTTATTTCTTGTAGGATCTAAGTTAAAAACACTAGTGTCGTCTACTATTTTAGTGTAAGTTTGATTATATAGAGCCGCATTTATTCCTGTAGTATTGGGAGGCAAGTAAGTAATTATACCAGTCTCACTTATGCTAGCTCCCCCATTTCCAAATGCCATTGAATAAATTTCTCCATATCCCCTACTACTTAATGAATTTGCAATAGATTCCGACATGTTTTCATAATTTATAGCATTCTTTTTGTTTACAAAAATTTCTCCATTATTTGGATCATAAATTTTCAAAAAACCTTCTATATAATAGGATAATCTAATCTTCGACATTAGCTATCTCCTCTTTTTTGCACTAACACTTGTTTAGTGTTTGGATCTGAAATTTTTAAATGTGAGGAGAAATAAAAACCAACATCTTCATTGGGTTTTTTTTCAGGCAATGATGCTTTTTTATTTTCTTCGTCTTTATTAAATATTTCTTTCATAATATTTATTTATCATTTAATTAGTGTCACCATTTAAGAAAGTTGCGGCCTGTGTAGTACTTATTTGTAGGGGGTCTCCCAAGGTAGAATTATAGGTATATGAATTCCAATTTCTGTTATACAGAATATCTGTCATTCGATTACTGCTTAGTAATCCATATACTGTGGTATATTTTGGAATATAGCTTTGTATACCTGTGCCATTTGCACCTCTGGTAAGTCCAGATACAGACTGATAGGCGAAATCTACTTCTGAGAATTTAATTTGTTCTCCATTAACATACAATACATTACCTTCTACAATTTCTATTTCTAAAGTATCACCCGGATCAATATAAGGTCCTGCTTTAATTTTAAGTGTAGGAGTTAGATTTTCTATCACAACTTCATAACTGTCAGTGGGTATAGGTGTAAATGTTTTTAATATATTATATATGGTAACATTGGATATTATGTTTTTATCTGCGGTTAAACCTATACTATATACACCATTTACAGGAGCGGGGGCTGTAACAATTTGTACAACCAAGTCAACTAATTTAGATACATCATTAAAATAAATTTCTTCAGAAGTATCTAATATAGGCTGCGCTAACCAAGTTGTATCCCACTGATTAGCTCTATATACTTCTCCATAATTTACAGTGTTAACGCTTAATAAATAAGTTTCCTCTTGCGGTGTTGGTGTTGGAACCATACTAGTAATTATTATAACTGAGATAGCATCAGTTGGAGTCAATATACTCAAATTATTAGCAGGATTTAAACGCAATTTACTTGACGGAACTCTATATCCGTCAACAGTTACCCATAAGCGATCAACATTAGCTTGTTCCCACTGAGTTATGTTGATCTGATCTACGGATGTATCGTTAGTTAAAACAAACTCGTCCCCGTACTGGGTACTAGATACTGAAAATTCAGTAGAATTATAAATTCGTTTAACATAATACGTGGTTCCGGCAATTAATCCACCTATTAAAGGATCACCTAAAGGTACGCCGAATTTTGTAAATATTACAGGAGTATTTGGCTCTAAATTAAGAGTACCATTATAACCCAATGTCTCAGTAACAATTCTATTACCAAGTAGAATATCTGTTGTTGTTTGTTTTGTTGCAGTAGTAATCAATGTGAATACCGTGTCAACCCAAACATATCCGCCACTTATATATTTTGATACTGAAATTATTGGATAATTTGTTGCATTAAATGCAGGATTGTATGGTTCTAAGTATAAATCAGCTAGGTCCTGACCTATAATATGTAAGTAGTAGGTATTATTATTAAGTTGAGTAGTACCTTCAATTCCATCAATTCTTACCAAATCATTAGTATCAAAATTAGATTTGATATCTGTCACAGTAATACGAACTGTTGGCGTGCCTCCAACATATGAAACCATGCCACCCGAACCAGTTCCAACAGCAAAAGTACTCCCTAGATAAGTTTCACTAATAGTGAAAGTAAATCCACTATTTATGGTTTTAATATAATATACTGTTCCATCAGTTTGTATATTACCAAACGCAGTGCCTTTAAATTCAATAGTTTGTCCTACAACAAAGCCAGAAGTACCCTGTCCGCCCGAATCACAAGTAATTAAATTTCCAATCGAAGAACAGGATACTACGTTAACTATAGCAAGATATGGAGTAATTTTATTATTAACAGACGATATAGGTAATACAGTGTAATTTAAGCTTGTATTAAATGTTGAAGTATCGGGATCCATTGTATTTAAATACTGTCTATCAGGTAAATTAAAAGTAGTTACTGCAATAATATCACCATCACTAACATTAGTTAAAGAAATAGTATCTAAATTAGCGTCTATGGTATAGTAAGAGGCACTTAATCTAAGTCCATTTTTCTCAACAATTGCATTAGCAGCATTAATAGAATCTACATAATTAGTTAAATCATATACGGTTATACCACCTGATACTAAAATATATTGTGTTTCAGGTATAGTATATCCATATTGCACAGGGTCTGTTTCTCCAAATGCAGTATATGTTATATAATCTACTAAAGGATCATAAGTACCTACTGCAAACACTATTTTTGCTGTTATACCATTCTCCCCAATAGCAAAAGTATAATCATTTGTTATCATCTCAGCACCACCGGTTGCTGTTGTTAATGCTAGTGGCTGACCTGTATTATTTGGATCTTCTAATACGAACTCATTAGCATCGTAAATACTTAATATTTTATATACCGTTTGGGGCTGTATTACTCCGCCGAAAATTGTATTACTAAAAGTAACATTTTGTCCTACTGTTAGAGAGCCAGTTGTCTGACATGTGACAGTATTTTTAACTGCACTAGTTCTAGTTACTGTCTCCGTAGTTCCAAAAGTTAATTTATTGCCATTTACATAGCATATAGGATCAGTCCACGGAGTGCTTGCACCAACATTAATTATCGCATACATTAACCCAGTACCATTTGAAAGAGACAGTGTAGGTCCTGCAGTACCGGTAATTTGGCTAAATGATGTAGAAACTGTAATACCATTAGTAATAGCGCTAATAGTTTTAACATAGTATATAGTATCTTCTAGTATTCCACCAAAAGTTGAACCTTGAAAAGTAATAGGACTATTTAATATAAAATTACGAACTCTAGTACAGGTAATGACATTTGTTCCAGCACTAGTTTTGGTTGCTATAGCTGTTTTAGGCTCGTCATTTGGTCTGATTACGCCACTACCGTTAAATACGCTGGCAGAATAATTACAAGCTAAATTAATTTCATTCCATCCGGTAGTTGAATTAGTAACAATTGGATTAAATCTACTATTAGATTTCACTAATTGATTACCGTTACCAACTTCATACGCTTCTACTAATATTTTATCCGGTACCGGGAATGTATTAAGATTTATATTATAACTTAATTCTATGATATTGAGATACCAGTATATATTATAATCCACACCAGGGATGAGAGTAGTGCCCAATCCGTTGTTATTTGCATATAGCACCGACACCTGAAGTTGCATTGGATTATTAATTAACCCATAAAACTCGAAATATTTTTGACCCGAATATTCAGGGGTAAGTTCTATACTATCAACTTTATATCCCACATTTTGATATTCTACGGCTGGCCAATTGGTTCCCGCGCGGGTAGTAACCGTCATTACCAAATTATCAGTGATATTACCTGGTACTAATTCTTCAGGACCATAACCATATGAAAATTCCGCACCCTGCACAGTGTATACTGATGGGTCTGTTATAATTGTAGAATTATTAGTCCATGTTATACCATTATTAACACTATTAACAATAGCGTTATTGTCCCCTACTACTATCCAAGAATCTTGGCCAGAGTTATAAGCAATGCTATTTAAGTTTTCTGTTGTTCCAGAAAACCTGGTTGTCCAAGCATAACCGGTAGTAGATGTTCGTATTAAACCAGTGTTGCCGACTGCCATAAATCTACCATTCGCATATATTACGCTGTTCAAATCCGCAGTTCTTGGATAATTATACATATAAGTTGTCGTACTAGGATTTACCGAGGTTAATGTTATAGGTGAACCTCCCGATGATGTACTAACTTTAATCTGAGTTAATGAAGGTATGCTAACAACATAATATGAAGTAGATGCAGAAATATTGTTAAACGATTCAGTAAATCTAACTATATTACCAACAGAAAATCCTGCTGTAGCAGCAACGTTAATAATATTAGAAGATGAATTAACACTAGTTATTGTAGTTTCATTAACGCCTAGCCAATCTACGCCGTTTTTAGAAGTGTATATAACTCCTAACTCACCCACAGCGATGAACATATTATTACCATAAGCAACACTGTTAAAGCCTTTATTGGTAACTGAGGGGGCTTGATTCCAGTTGATAGCATTAAATGAAGTATAAACTAAATTAACATTAGTAATAGTTCTTAGTCCAGTAGAATAATCTACATCTACTATTTGTCCCTTACCTACAGCAATATATAAAGACGTTGTACCAATCGAAGTTCCTAATACATCAAATAATTCATTCGATAATTTGAATTCATTATCTGCAAATTTAAACCGTTCTTGCCACAAGTTGCCGTCATTGCTAGTAATAATATTTTTACCAACAGCTAAAAATATATTATTATACTTATATACTGCATTTAACGATAAATCACCATTAGCTAATGGTATTATTTCAGTTTTTCCCAACTTAATATAATTACCTGAACTAGTCCATATAACACCACTAAAATCTTCGTTTAAGTAACTTGATAATATGGGAACTGCCGAATCGGTTGTAGTGACGATATAGCTGTAGGCTATAGAGGGATTACTAACTATATCAGTAACCGTTATATCAGTGCTTGCTAACTTATAAAATTCCCAATCCTGATCAATATTACCTCCTCTATTTAATATAACCGGGTATGAAGGAGAGTTTGCCGCTATGTAATAGATGTACCCATTCCAATTTATAGCGCGACATTGTATTTTATTAGGATAAAATTCTTTATCCTGTAGAATAACATCTAATTCAAATTGTTGATCAGGTGCAAAAGCATTGCCCATATATGTACTGTTGGGATATGTTATACCTTCTACCAACTGAGTAGGATCTAATCCAAGCATGTTTATGGTAGGTTGGTAGTATCCATTAATTCTATCTAGTGCATTCAATCTGCGGTCGTCACTAAGTAATAGTTCCCATTTACCTAATACAAATTCAATATCATTATTACTAACTACACAAATATAGGTTCGATTATTAAATTTGACAATACTCTGATTAAAGTAAAAAGGCTCTGGTAATACAGCATAATCTCCTGCCTTGGCCATAGTGAAATTTTGTGAGGAAGTAGTTGCTGTTATATTAAATACAGAACCATTTGGAGTTTCGCTCACTTGTAGAGTTGTAGATGTGAAGTTTACATTGTTTAAAATATAATAAGTTTGCCCTAATATTAATCCACCTGTTACACTCCCCGTAAACACCACCGGGTCATTGACTAAAAATCCAGTGGTACTATTTACTGTTATTATATCAGTACTTAAATTAGTAGCGGTTACTGTTGTACTGGTTATACCCTTATAAGGGAAATTTATACCAGTTACTGGAATAGTTAATAATGGATTTTCATATACTTCAAATTCTGTCGGTGATATTACTTTTAAATAATATTGTTCTGTTTCGCCTGCAGGAGTACCAGATGGACTAACACTAGTGATTTGTCCGGTAGTACTTATAGACGATACGGTAAGTGTAACATCGTTTGCCGGGCTAGTACCTGCTAAACTCGTTCCTAATATTGTAATAGTATTATTAATAGCATATCCTAACCCTGAACTAGTTATAATAGCTTTGTACCCACCCATAATATAGCTTATATCAAAAACAGGGGTACTTAATGGGGTTTGATTAACAAGTGTTTCATCAGTGACGATAACCAAATTAGTTCCTGAACCACTACCTGTAGTATTAATTGGTGTTCCACCAATCGAATACGCTACTTTAAAAGTAGTACCAGATGAATTTACTACATAGTATGGTAAATCTTGTAATAATCCTGTAGGAAGTGTACCGGTACTTCTAAATTCAATTTTTGTACCGTTAGCCGGGGCCGTAGCTACTGTAACTACGGCTGGGCTTGCAACTGATATCGATGCGCTTTGCTGTGAATTCCCCGGCGATGTAACTGGTCCCCCCAATGAAGTAGATATTTGAATATAAGATTCACCGGTACCGTACATAATTCCATTACTAGTTAGTAAAGTAGTAATGGAACCATTTTTAAACAGAGAAATTTTAAAATGTGTACTATCAACTATAGTATGAACATAATACACATTTGTAAATTTAAGTCCTCCTAATTCTACGCCACTGAAAATTATAGGCATATCAACATATAAAAATGTAGTATCATCACAAGTTATTTGATTAGTTGACGAAGAGGTAGTAGAGCATTCAATTTCTATTATACCTTTGTCAACTACATAATATGTGGTTGAAGTTGTCAATGATCCAATATTTTTAGATACCTCCAATGGCATATTAATATAAATATTATCTAAACCTCCGCTAGCGTTAGTTAGCGCAATTATATCGGACGCATCTATTACTGCACCTATGGTTCTACTTATTAATGAACTATTAGTACCGGTTAATCCAATAAATTGATTGGATGTTTTATATAAAGAGAATTGTTGACCATTAACTTGCCCTGGACTTACTGGTAAGTTAATATTAACAATCATATCACTACCCGAATCTGTAGTTAATTTAACTATATTTTTTTGACTAGTACATAATGCACTAGTATCTAAAGATGCAGCTACAGTAGATAAATTTACTGACGCGCCGTTAATACTGGTAGATACTTGGAACGTACTAGCATTAATAATATTTGAAACATAATATATTACTTTAGCTGTCAAACCACCAAACGAAGTTGTTTGTGTTCCGGCAATTACCATTGAATCAAAAACTACCGGTAAATTAATTGACAATATAGAAGTAACATCACTTGTAACAATGTAATCTAAACTACCATTAGTTGAAACAATGTTTAAAGTGGGCGGATTTCTTTCTTCAGATATGGTAAATGTTTGATCATCTAAAACCGAAGTTACATAATATACGAAATTTTCTACTAATCCACCTATCATTTTTCCTATAAAAAACATTGGTAAGTTAGTATAAAATCCAATAGTCCCGCCCGTGCCAGTTGAATTTAGTGGTATGGTAAGTGTATTTGTTACGCCGCTAGTAGCGGTGACATTTGTTATTCCTGAGTAAATTACTTTTAATATTGCCGTATCTACCACTTCACCGGCATAACATACTAATCCAGCAGCAGTAACAGTACCGGTAGTAAGAGATTTAACAGGACTACCGGTAATATTTTCAGATACTGTAAAATTAACATCATCAATTATACTATGTACATAATAAACAGTATCATTTAATAATCCCCCTATTGCGGCTCCAACAAATTTAATTGGCATCCCAACATAAAATCCAATAGTTGAACCTGATGCATTAATGTCCAATGGATTATTACTGTAAGTACTTAATGTTATCGAATTATCTGATGAATGGGTACTAACTACACTACGAGATAGTGATGAATATGTTACTACTCTATCATTACTTACATTTGCAATTTCAAAAACCACCCCGCCTGAACTAGTTAACACGCTACCTATAGGCGGTTCAGTACTTTCTAATTTAATGGAAGAGCTTGCCACCGCAGCACTATTATTATATTTTCCAGCATAATATGCGCCGTAGTATTTACCGGCTGTCCATTCTACCAAATCTGACTTATAACTAGTTCTATCAAATTTTAATACAATGTTATTTTCTCGCACCGGTAGTGCAGAAGAAATCGTAGAAGCTTTAGCTCCTAAGCAAAGCTGCTGAGTTCCGGTACCAGTACTTAAAAATTTAACTCGATTGGTGTCGCCAACCGCATCAGTATAACTAGTATATAATGCTACGACAACCGAAGGACTATATTCTAACAAATTAATATAATACCATTGACCATCATCTACTCCGCCAATCGCAGTGCTACCTATGTCTACCTTATACTGTATTAAATCCCCTGTTTGTAACAACGGGGCAAATAATGAAATAATATTGTAGGTAGTATTAACTGCGCTACTTAAAAAAGAAACGGTAATAGATGGGTCAATTATAATTTTAGGTAATACAGCATATCCACTACCAGGATTCACTACATCAATCCGTAAAACTGAATCTAAACTCATTACTGCATTTAATACAGCAGGTACTTTTGGTAAAGGATATAATATAGGATCAATATATGCAGTTACTTTAGGAGGATCAACATACCCACGGCCACCCTCTAGTATTAATACTGCCGGAAGATCAATGTATATCAATTCTCCAGGGAGGTGATTAGAAATCGGCGTTCCGTCTACTCCTCTGGTTAATTGATAAAGAACATTTAAATTTCTATCTACTGAAGAATATCCAATTTTTTCATCACCTATCTGTATTATACCATTAATAGGAAATCCTGTTGAATTTTCTACTGACAACTCGGCAGACACAAGTGTCACATAAGAAGCTAATGTTGTTATTTGTACATTATTTTGACCTGTAATACTAACACCGGCGTTCTCAAACCAATTAATGTATTCTGGTTCTTGCCAAATCGGGCTATTAGGTTGATATTGATATATATTATCAGCGGTAGAATATACAAGTTGCGGTGATATCCATTGCTGTACACTGAAGTTAAATTTAGAAGGTAAATCAAAATCAGTGACGTCACCCTGATAGATATCTGTTTTAGTATACTTAAAAAGGAAGTCTTTAATTACTACATGATAAGGTTTAACTTCGTTTAAGTATCCTTCTAAAAATGTTTGATTATCACTACGAAAAACTTCAATAGGTACTAATTCTCTTACAATATGTTCAACATCCATTAGTGATGTTTTATTTAACCATGGAAGATAATTTTGATTTTCAGGAGTTTCGCTAATAATGTATTCGAATAAAAGAATTAAAATTTTATTTCTATATATTAATAATTCATCCGGTAATTGTTCTGTTAAAGATCTTACTATCCAACGTGTTTCTTCACTAGGATAAGTATCATATGGCACAGTATCAAAAAAATCACCACCGAATCCTATTCCTGCAGACGCATAGTCCCAAAGTGAACTTTTAAATCTAACTGTACCATTGTTTAATCCTATTCTTACCCATTCGTTATTAGTAAATATATAGGTTTCAGATAATCCCAATCCATTAGCTAAAACAGTTGCAATAGTACCTTCAGTGGCTGACGAAATAGTTAACAAATCAGAATATATAGGAACCTGTACAGTAGATTTAGTGTTATTATTATATCCCGGCGCCCACCAATCAACAGTTTCCCAATAATTTGTAGCATCAAAAAACTCGCCTGATGCATATGTAAATGTAGCATCAGAAGTTTCAAAGAGTGGATACTCTTTTACTATTTCATTTACTGTATAAAAAAAGTTTTTAAGAGCACCTAGTCTGTTATAAAAGAAACTTTGTCTAGGTCTAACAAGAATACCTGTTTGTACCGCTATTGGTAAAAACGGATCAGGAACTACTTGCCCTGATATATCAGTTCCTGATAAACTATCTAATAACCTGGCATATAGCGAATACGGTTCTGTTTGACCTAGATACTTGTCAGGTATACCCGGTAGAAAATCATCGATAAAATTTGCTCTTATTAAAGAATACTCATTATGAACAATATCATCGCTAGTTCCTGTGCCAAAACCAATATTTAAAACGCTGTCATTTCCATTAATATATTCACCTACATTGTATAATCCATATACATTAGGTAGTAAAGGTGCAAAGTAACTTATTCCGGAATTTTTAGGATTAGCTATATACGAGGATACGGTAATATCAGATAGTGTTTTTCCTAAATTAGTGGATATAATTCCGGTATCTCTTACCCAATAGAAATACAACGGTGTTAATTCACCAGACGGATTGATTACATACTGTATAGAATATTTTGTAGGGTCATATACAATACCTGATCCAATATAATTAATAGGTAATACACTTGAACTTATCCAAGTATATACAGCTACATCACTATTGGGAAATAGAGTACCCCAATATTTACTATTATAGGTATTACTATTCTGATGATAATTAACATAGCGAATATTAGTAGTATTAAACCAAAGTTGACCTAATTGTCTTTCTCCCCATACTAAATTGCCTGAAATAAATTCTTTATTATTATATGTAGCAGGATCTGAGTTAAGAATATAATCTAAATTTTCTCGGGCGGCCCCTAAAATTTTTCCCTGTAATGGATCAATGTAATCCATGTTAATCAATGTTTGATTAGTTTGAGCACTAAATATTTGGATATTGCTTATACCATTAATATCTACTATCGGAGAAGAACTTCTATAAACTGACCAATTTGGTTGAGTTGGTGCATTATTATAGACTATTGCTTGCCCATTAGTAGGGCTAAATCCTGCTGTTCCTATAATAATATTAGCGTTATGAAAATCTAAAGCAGTTCCATAGTTTGGCTGTAACCCGTATACTAAGTCTTGACCATTAACACTTTGAGCATATATAAATTTACCACAATTTATAAGAGACTCGTCATAATTAGACAAATAGTCAAAAATATACACCGCACCTGCATTGGGGAAAGTGTCTACCCATTGAGTAGCATTATTATCAAACACTGTGTCATTATCTTGATTTTCATCGTCTATAAAATCAAAAGTAGTACCAGCAAATCTTGTACCAACCGGCGCACTTGCTGCAAAACTTCCCTGTTCATTAAATTTAACTAGTGTACCAAATTGAGTACGGCTATTGGTATGCGGACATTCAACAATTTGTGTTTGAGTAAAGATGTTTATACCCAATTCACTTAAAGTTGCACTGTCTGTTGAACTTATTAATATTTTTTCATTTACTTGTGCTAGATTCTTATCTACCAAAGATAATATTAATTTTCCATCAATTGCTGTTGCAATAATATTAGGGACCGAATATTGGTTAATACTATTGGCTGCACTAACTGCATTACCAATCGGGACAATTACCAAAAATCCATTGATTAATAAATTTCTAGCGCTAGTAACATTGACATTGCTAGTACCTATAACTATGCCGTATTTTCCTCCCCCATTAGTGTAACGATATACAGCACCTTCTTTAACTTGAGTAATCAATTCAAATGGTGCACCGGCAATAATTTCAGTTCCATATATAGTTGTGTCTACACTATTACCAAAATGTACACCAACTTTAGGAGTATTTTCTGTGGTAAGTGTTTGCATTAACGTGAACGTTGAACCACTTACGTTAATAATATCACCTGCACTCAATGCTGTTGTGTATACTATAGTATTAGAAACAATAGCATAATTACTATCATCTACAGTAGTTCCGTTTACTGCAACATAAATTGGAGTATTTTGTACCACCGCAGAAACTGTAATTGCAGAAATAGTACTGACAGTTACAGCCGCTGTTGCAAATCTACTATTTTTAATAGTAATAGTGCTTCCTACAATTGAACGCACATAATAAATTTGACTATCAACTATTTTTGTTCCTGCTAACCCCGACCCTATAAAGATAATTGGATCATTTACGGTAATGCCCGAAACACTGTTTAATGTTAGAAAGTTGCCTGTGCTATTGGTCCCTGTTAATGTTTTTGATAGTGAAGTAGGAGTCCATGCTAAAGTAAATACTTGAGGTGTTAATGGAATACTATTTACTTGTACTTGTATATTTTGTACAGCACGATCAAAAACATACACATAACCCCAATTATCAATTGTAGCACTATAATCTTTATTAGGTGTTCCAATTACCAGTGAATCGCCATAATAGTCAGTAGCTAAAGAATAACCAAAATTATCTCCTGCCACTGTTAACGATAGCGCATTACCATCAATAGTTGTTACTTTTTGGTATGTAACATTTGTTGCCATACCAGTGCCAGCGCCAGCGCCAGTAGCAACAAACGCGATTCCTACAGAGCTAGTAGTAGCACCGATAGCGGTAAAATCAGTAGTACCTACATCACTAATAATATAAGTTTGTCCAGCCGTGATGCTAGTAGCAGGAGTAATAATATTTGATTTTCTGTATACATGAACGGTATTGTTATCAATATCAGAAATATAAATCCAAACAGTGTCACCTGAAATAGCTACAGCACTGCCCCAATTAGTTACTCCTGCAGGTGCAGTAATTGTTTGACATTCTATAAGATCGTCTGAAGCGTAAGTATTTTGAAGTTGATATATATGAACTTTGGGTGACGTTGTAGGTTCTGATACAATGTATATATCTTTACTATAAGCAATTGTTGCGCCAAAAGATGTACCTGAATTTATTGTCTGAACTATATCATAGGACTTAGTCAATTCATTGTATGTATATCGGTATGCTGCACCTACCCCAGAGTCGCCTACTAAATATCCCAATGGACTACCGGCAGCAACAGCACTACCATATGAAATGGAATAAGATTTTGTAAACTCAATATTATACTGGTAGTTTATACTTTTTCTATAAACAGCCCACCCGCCATCATCATTTTCATCTACCCATACGGTATTTTTATAAAATTCTGAATCTAATAAAGGTAAATCTATAATATCACTAGGTTTAGCTACGCGCTGAGATTGTAACCTGAATCCTACTCCTTGGCCAGTAATATTAGTTATTGATGAATCTAAATTAGAAGTTATCAAAACTCTGTAAGGATCAACAATTACTGTAGCAATATAATATCCGTTAATCACATCAGAAAAATTAATAATAGCAAAAGGCTCATATAATTTTAAATTATGAGGTGTATTAAATGTCACGGTAGCAGTATCATTTAAATTATTACTGACATTATAAATTATTCCCATTGATTTGGGAGTAAAGACTTCCCATCTTTGTAAATAATTTGCTAACCAAACATAATCACGAACATAGAACTGCGATAAAGGTACTACTAAATTATTTTTATTAACTGCTAACGGAAGCTGTGAATAAAAATAAGATGACATTTTAACATCATTGAAGTTAACATATCCTGCTGTAGGATAAACTGTAGATGGCTCCTGCGATGATATAGTAGGTAATATATCTACAGTGTTTATAGGCCTACCATAGTTGAACAATGAATATATGGGAACTTCTTGCTGAACTCCCTCGTTATATGAACCATCGGTAAGCCCGACTATACTTGGGTTTCCAGTCATGTAACTTTGATTAATTTTAAATTGAACAAAATTGCTATTTAAAATGCCGCCAAATTCACCTGATTTAATTGCCCAATTCTCATATAGTTCATATTTAATACCGCCTTGAGGAAGATTAGCACCATTAAACGCACTTGCTGAATTTAAAGTACCTTTGTTTTTAATAAAGTTTTTATAAACATTGACTTGTGTAATGTCAGTCAAATCAACAAGAGCCAAATAATCTCTTGGGCGATAACCAATTAATGAAAAACTTAACTGATCTGCATCGTTTTCTAAATTAGCCTTGTTTATATCATAATACAGTGTACTTTCATAGCTTCGAGTGCTACTATTGGGAAGTAGTCCTTTTTGAATTTCATTATAATCTGTAACTTTCCACTCTGTTTCGTCAAACACAAATTTTGGTTGAACTATTTTTAATGCTATCCAATATTTGTTTTTATATAATACAATTTCGCCTTTTGTATAGGTTACAGTGTTATCCCATTCTTTAATATTACTCTGATTGTAAACAAAGCCTTGAATGTCAACTGTCCCATTCCAATCTGCACTTTTAGTACCATTTACAGTAATACGATTTTGTCTGAGACCTGTAATAAGATTATAAATTATATCATTAAATAGTGTCACATTGTCAAAGACAATACCATGCTCAAAACTACTTAAATTAAATTGTGCGTATGATATAGCGTCGCCGTCATTTAATGCGGCTGCACTAAATGATGTTCCTTCACGAACAATAGCTAAATCTCTATTCTGAATAGGATATAAATTTTGATTTAAAATAAAATTAGTTTGTTGAATAGTTAATGGTTGTACAATATTACTATCTTTATTAAATGTAATAGTTTTTGCACAGGGATTTAGTGTAATGATACTGCCTTCATCCCACCCAGTTTGAGCCCAATATAAAAACTCGGCAATCATTTGATTCCAATCGATTACTAGTTCATACTGTTGATTTTCAAAAGTTAACCCCAATTGAGTTAACCAAGCACCATAATTAGATAGAAAAGTCGCTACCTCTTGAACACTTCCGTATTGAGTATTATATGGTATAATTACCTCAACGTCACTATGTTCTTCTAAAACTTTAACTGTTATGTTTTCTACTGTAATTTTATTAAATTTATTATTAAAATATGGTTTTAATGTTTTAAAATAAGGTTGTGTTTGAGAATTACCAAATATTAAAAAGCCTTGATTAGTTATTTGTACTACTACTGCACTATATACTACACGGTTGAATGGTTGATTATCATATAATAATACACTGTAACTTTCATCAGGAATTAGTAATGAAGCATTATTACTATTTGGACTGCCCTTTTCAACATAAAATTTTAATAAATTTTTATCGCTAAATCCCGCAAGACGATATACCAATCTTACGTCTAAATTGTCTAACAATGTTGTTATATTGCTAGTTGCATCTACACCAACTTGTTTTTCATAATCAATAATCCAATTAATATAACTAGTTTTAGCTGTACCTGATCCATAAATTTCAATATCGCTTATTACTAAATGATTTCTGTTATTAACAAGATATTGATTAAATTCTTCGTTATATTTGTAGTTGTCTACATCTGCACCTAAGTTAAAAAATTGAGCAGGTTTAGTTAATGCTAGTATACGCATTAAATCAAATGGATACGAACTACTTCTGCGATAACTAAATTCGACCGGTGCCCCGTCACCAACTTTCCAATCTCGTTGAAAAATATTTGAGTTATAATTACCAACTATATTACGTAACGGAGATAATAAGTTTCCTTGATTGTCTACAGGAATTATTTGCAACAGCCCGGGCCTAATAGCTGCAGGGATTACAATAGGATCCCCATTATTCCAATCAATGCCCTGTGATAGATCTGTCCATAGTACTAAGTTATCACTCGTATAAGGAGCAGGACCATATCTATTTTCCCACCAAATTGGTTTATTTACGAAACCTAACATCTCCCATGGACTAGTATTCGGAGTTGAAGTATCATAAAAATATTCATTTATACCTCTCCAAAATCCTTGATAGATGGATTCTTTATTAATTTTATTTCCACTTTGCCAATAATTATATGTAAATTCATTATTAGTTTGAAATAGTTGTTGTTTATAATCTACCCTGTTTTGTCCTACCCAACTTAAAAATCCTACACTGTAAATTTCTAACCATTCATTAAATGAATATTGAGTATCCCTAAAGAAACCTGGCAGTACCTCATATTCTTGTACAGGTATGGGATTAGATAATTTTAAATTATTATAAACTCTAGTTTCATACTCTAATAATACTTGATCTCTAAAATCTACTAAAATGTTTGTTTCAGGAAAATAGTCTCCGTATAATTTATTGTATGAACCATCATGCCCTAATATAAAATATGTGGGCTGCAAATAATTAGAATCTAATACTACGCTAGGTATAGATGCAGGATATAAACCTAATTTAGTGGGGGTGTTAGGTACATAAGATCCGTATGTTTGATTATATTCTTTAATAGTAACAACATCGCCTGCTAATAAATCATTAACAATTGTTAATGATGGCAGATCTGCACTAATTATATAATCTTGATTAATAATTAATTGTCTAGTTACAGAAATATTATCAATGGTTCTAGTTACATATACGAGAACACTGTAATAATTTGCTTTTGCAAAATCATAAATTCTGCTCAGTGGATATATACTGGTACTAAGAGTGTTAGCATATGAATAGGTATTAATAATATATGCTACCTTACTAGGTAGCATATCACTCCAAAAAAACGGTTGACTGTCAGTTTTATTTGAAGTTATTTGATCCAATGCATCATCTAACATATCTGCTGATGAATATCGTTGAGTATACCCAGTATTATTAACCGTATCTATCAGCAATGATTTAAATTTAATATATTCTCTATTATTAAATATCAGTGCATTAAATAAATTATGATTTTGTTTGCGTAAAAATGTACCAGGTAGTATAAGCGAAGCACTATTTTGTATAATTCGGTTACCCCATGGTACTAAATTACCTAAATCTCTTAAATTATTTGCTCCAAATACTGGACCAACAGTGTTTGGATTGTTATAAAAAATACTTTGATATTGCCCGCGGATATCACCGATATTTGTAGTAGTTATATCAGTATTAAACGGATTATTAGTTAAATTGATAGGCACGGTGTAGTAAGCTGTCTTACTAACTTGATTACTTAATAATAATATTTGTATTACAGTATTTTCAAAAATAGGGGCATTTAATACTACTATAGTATTATTATCAGTAACCATTTCTGAATAAGAGGTATGCGATTGTACAATATTATTAATATATACTTCAATAGTAGGCCAATTTGTATCCATAGAACTCAACATTGCAATATCGCAAATGAATGTAGTTGTGGGATTTAAGATATCATAATTAAATTCAAATACCTGATATTGTACACTTGGCGACACCGCAGTTTGCCAACCTAACCTCCTTACATATTCGGTTGCACTAGTTGTTTGATGTACATACCCGGTATTAACCTGCAGGGTTTCAGGTATATTGCCATTTTTTACATAATCAAATGTATCTAGATTAAATGATACATCAAATGAAATATCACCCAAATTGTCTAAGGAACTGTACCGTAAAGGGAATCCTAATACCGAATCATCCGATCCTGATCCTATTCCATATGCAAATAATTTATCTCCAATAAACGAGGAACCATTGTATATTTCCTTATCACCGAAACTGATGCCATTATCATCAAAAATATCGAATAAAGGTGCCTGATTAACATCAATTTTTTGTTGTGATTTTATCCATTCTAATCCATCAAAATTAAAATCAAATCCTTGATTATAATACCCCCGTAATATGGCAACACCCTGATTAGTCAATACCAATCCATCTTCCGCTTCAGTTAAAGTAATGACAGGGGTAGAACCATTTACAGAAGAAAATCTAGATATATAAATTTTATTTCTAACATTAACATTAGTATCCGCAGCAAATACAACACGAGAACCACTAAACAATGCATAATTATCTATAGTAGTCTCTGTAGCAATAATTGATGCTACGGAGGTGCCCAAAAATGTCTTATTAGATTGCCATGCTATTGTCAATGTAATTGTAGTCGCATTTGTTACAATGTTTGTAATTCGAGAATTAATAGGGAGTAAATTAGTAGAATCACCTACATATTGTCCTACTAAGAATGACCCGTAAACACTGTCAATAGGAACAATTATTGTGGTACTAGTAGTGGACATCGCCGGTGCAATAATTGCATCATATCCAGTATACACCACTACATCAGGATAATAATTTTTTTGTCCTGCAACCAAACTAAAAGCATCAGTAGTTCTAAAATCAATATAATCTATAGTATCTTTACCTTCAATACACGAATTAAATAGCCTTAAATCAGGATTAAATTCAATTATAGGTCTTTTAGCTTTGTATTTAGGAGTAGTATATAATTCAAATAATGTAGGATCATTATTATACTCAGCAGTAGCATTAATAACATCAATATGAAACCATCTATTACTTCTTGACCATGCGTTGCGGTCTATACTATTCCGCGCAATAGTAATATAATCCGGAGTTACAGGTATATATGAGGTTCCTTCCCAATTGCCAATATCCCACGGTATTATATCCCATGGTATATAAGTAGTATCTACGAATTTTGTATAAGGGGAAACTATATTACTAATTACTGTTACCGGTACTAACTCTATACTACTGCCAACCCCTTCAACATAATATTGTCCAATAGCATAACTTGCAGGAAAAATATTCCCTCTAAGGACTACTTTTAACCCATTAGTAAATACAACACCGTTTGGAGAAGTATATTGTGTTTTACCTAAAATATCAGTTTCTACATTTATAACATTAGTTATATTATTGTCAATGATACGAATTTTACCAACTTTGTTTGGAGTAGTTCCATCTTGATAATATAAGGTATCTAAAGGAGCGCTCAAAAAAGGAACAATATTAATGGTTCCCGCCGTGTCTCTATAAAAATTTCTATTTATCCACTGTGTTCCGTAAATTGCTGTTATTTTTTGACCAATAGGGATCCCCGATTTAGGAAGTAATCTGATTACCGGGTCTTTTAAATCACCTAAATACTGTATAGTATAAAAATTTTGATTAACAATAGTATAAAAACCTTCTTCTAACAACCCTTGATTAATATTTCCAACTAATGATCCGGTGGCCGTTGTCAGTGTTACCGGCGGACCCCCTAGGGTTAACGATACACTAATAGTACCGGAATCTGGGTAAGAAATTGCTCCCCAGCCGGCGTCGTCCCATGGAAGAGAATCATAAGGTAAATCAGGAGAAGCTATATCAACGCTTTCTATGTAATACAGTGTATTAGGTAAAGTTTCTGAATAAATGGATAACCCACCAAACCCAACTCCTGAAAATACTATAGTATTTCCTACTACTAAATCTTTAGTTGAACTGCATGTAATACGATTACCAATAGCTGAGGTAGCTGTAACATTAATAGTTTTAGTAGCTACTAAATTATTATTATAATCATAATTAGTATAGTCAAGAAAATTTGATACATATCCAATTTCGTCAGGAACACCGGTATTATAAAACATAATACTCAATCCATTTAACGAAGTAACTCCATCTATTCCCACTAAATCTTTTAGTCTAGCCCCGTTAATCTGATCAAACGGAAGTGTGCTTACTACATCAACTAAATTATTACCAGGAAAAATATAATAATCTTGGGCATCTTTTGGCGGGACAACAAATTTAACTGTTCCCACAGATGCACCATTATTTTCTACCCCATATATATCTCTAGTCGATAAATTGGGTTGTGTAGGACTATAACCGGTTACTCCCGGAAAACCTTGGATCCAAAATTGACTTTCTTGATTAACCGTAAAAGTATATACTCCACCTCTTAACAATATTAATGTTGGGTTAGTGGCACTCTCTTTAGGTGAAATAATAGAAGAAATATTATATCCATTAACATTGTCGGTTACGATATAATCATCTAAATTAAATATTGTATCTGTTGCAACTACAACCTGTTCAGGGCCTTCAGGAATCCAATAGTATTCAAAATAATTAATTATTTTGTCTAAATCAGTAAATGAATCCCAAGAATAAAATTCACTGTTAAAAAGTCTATTATTATCATTGGTTAATGCCCCTTCTAGTTTAAGAGCGTCTAATATACCTGGATAACTAATAAAATCTTGTGCAGTAGATTCATTAGTTTTAGTAAACACTACCCCCGGTTCTAATTGATAATCTGTTCTTACTTTGGTAGGTTCGGTTACATAGTAATCTTTAGCGTTAATACCGTATCCAACTCTACTACCAACAAATCCTTGAATTTTTTCAGTCAGCGGCTGAGATACAATTTGATCTAAACTTGCTGCTAAAAATTGAGCATTGGTAGGAGTCTGAAATATTTCAGGTAGAAAATTTAAGGTGCGAATTCTAGTTGCCATATAATATACTTATCCGATTTGTAATTCAGCAGGAGTAAGAGCAGCAATAACTAATACATCATTGGATGTTGCAGCATTAACAAAAATTTCATAGGGGGAGCATTTAATTTCATATAGATCCCCAAATTTCAGCGTAGGATCGTTTGGAACTAGAACCGCGGAACTAATTAACTCTCCAACTTGATCATGTAAGTAGGCTGCTAATTCAGAAAAATAAAAAGTGTCTCCAAAATTCCAATTATTAATATTAAAATAACTATTCATCGATGTAAGTACCGCACTGCGGATCTCACTATCACTGACATTTATATTATTTTTTATAACCTTGATTGTAGCTCTAAGATTAGGAGCAGCCTTAGGTCCAAATAATGGTTTAAATGTAACACTATTCAATATTACACTATCAGATAACATTTTATAGTTATTAACTTCACTGTAATCTTGTGTTAATTCGTTAATTGTTGGTTTAGGTGGTATAGGGACAGTGTTTGTAGTATCTTGAATATATTTTTGATAATTAGTATAATATGCCTGTGTAACAACATACAAATCAATGATATTGGTAGTTGCGGGGTCAATCCGAGTGGTATTATTACTATTGTGACGATATTGAAACTGTAAACCTTGCCTGCCTGGTTTAACCGAGTATTGGGGTTGTTCAACCAAAGTATAATATAGGGTAGTTACATTATTATTTTGTATAGAAGTATAAAATTTATTTTCACCGTATGCATAAAATATTTGATCCTTAGGATAATCATATTTTACAACCTCAATTTGAGATTTTGTTTGATATTGAACAATCAATGAACTAGGAATAAGTTGATATCGTGACAGATTAATAGCATCTTCTACGAGTTCAAAAAATACATAAATTCCAGTATTTGATCCATTTGGTATATATCCAGTAATTGTTTCAAAAAATACAGGATTTATTATTAAATTTTGATTATTAATATCGGTACTAGCTACTTCCACTTCAAAATCGTTTATGTAACCATCACTTTCAACAGTTTGTCCTACAATGTTTATTTGAACATCTTTTGACAATGGATAATTATTATTAGGTTGTGTATTAGTAGCTAATATTTTTATAAAATCTTGTAAAATTTGTCCACTTAGCGGATCATAAACCAAATGATTTTTATCGAAAGTAAATCTAGTATCTTTTACACTACCAAAATAATATCCCACTGATCTATAACTAATAGTATATTTGTTATTTCCTAAACTTAGAAAATTGACTACGTAATTCGCATCATTATATTCTCTAATACTCCATCTATCTTCTGCAATTGTCAATGCATTATTAAAAACAAGACTAAAATTTTGCTGTAATTCCATTATAATTCTACACTCCTGAATAATAGAATTAGATAATGAATTATCAAATGAAGGTAGCACTGTTGTTATCTGTGCCCCCGCCGGTACATAACCAGTTAAAGTAACAGGACCTGATCCATTACTAAAAGAACCTAGCCCGTTATTATATCCATCACCAATTACACCTTGTACTGTAGTCCAAATAAAAGTTTGATCGCTTGGACCAGGTATGCCACTTATTAATCGATTATTAGAATCAAAATAATATCCAATTGGTGGAACTAACTTTATTAGTGCTCCCGGAGTAACATACTTAACATTACCAGTAGAAAATACGCCGATTGGAATAGGATATTCGCTATTATTAGTAGAATTGTAAAAATAACCAGTTAATGAATTAGCATCCACTGAACTAGTTTGCCAAAATATATTTCCATCGTCAGTTACTTGATTAATTGGATATCGGGGATAATTTTGCACATAGTACTGTATTACCTTATTACCAGCTAATATTACATTAAGAGAATCTGTTAAAAAGGTAATAATATCGCCGATATTATTAATAGTTAACGAAGCATATCCATTTGAGTCGTCCTGCCATATGGCGCCATCTGCGGCAAATGAATTAATACTTGAATACTTTCCTGTAGGATCAAGTAAATCTAAATTTTTACTAACGCCAATAGAACTTCTATTAATTGCTTTAGATTTTATTATTGAACTATATAGTGTGTATGGAAAATTATTATAATCTTCTCCGTTTACCATACGATTTTGTGTATAATATCTAGTAGGAGCTCGTTGTTTGATTTGAGCTATTGGTTCGCGAACTTGGGCATTTGATATAGGTAGCTGAAGAGATAATGCAACTGTTAGTATTTGTGTTTTTCCATATCTATCTAGATAACTTATTGATACCGAAATTCCTTGCATTTCGTTTGGATCAATAGTATATGTCAATGCATTGCCGGCACGAACATATGCTCTATAAGTTCCTACAGGTATTTGGCTAAATACACCATCACCAAATGTATAGGCAACTTGAT
>Ga0209499_1000150_pt1 | contig 51551 bp, 77 predicted proteins | sample C_130208_EF_Meta_FD_187306 | JGI IMG/M metagenome (GOLD analysis project Ga0209499, IMG submission 187306) | Freshwater microbial communities from Lake Croche, Canada to study carbon cycling - C_130208_EF_MetaG (SPAdes) (version 2) | ecosystem: Environmental > Aquatic > Freshwater > Lake...
CAAGATGTTGAGCCAGCCCAAGTTAATTTGAGCGTTCCTCTTGGTGAGTTGTTTGCAGGGATGCAGATGTATCAGCAAGATATGTATCGTGGTATTGGTGCATACAATATTGGAAATTCTCAAAGAGGTGGAAAGCAACGCACAAAGGGTGAGGCAGAACTTGATGCCGCTGAATCTGCCAAACTCCAAGGAACCCAGATTCGTCGATTCAATGACAACCAGACTCGTTGGCTAAAGATGCTTTATAAACGCATGAGTCGCACAACCAAGGGCGGGTATGGTTATAAACTCAAAGAGAAGTTTGTAGATTTCATGAATGAGAATGGCGTTCCAAAAGAAGCATGGAAGTGGGAGAATATTGAGAACTTTGAATCCAATATGCTTTCTGGCTCTGGAAGCCCATCTTATAAGCTGATGGCGGCACAACAGACTGTTTCACTCACGGGAATGACTCCTATTAATGATGGTCAGGCTAATGCTATTGCTGATGCCATTGCCGCACTCAATGGTCGTCAAAATGTTAATCGTTACTTCCAGCATACCAAGGTTGAGATTCCTGATGAACAAGGAATCATCTCGATGGAGAACATTGGAATGACTGATCCTAAAGGAAATGCCGCAAACTTCCGGGTATATCCAGATCAGAACCATGTGGAACATTTCAAGGGCCACATCCAAGATGCTGCTGTATCAATGCAGGAAGCCCAACAAGCTCTCCAAAGTGCAGGGGTTAATCCACAAGCACCTATTCGTGGTCAAGCTGCTGGCGGGGTTTCTGAAGAGGCTATTGAGCTTATTAAAGACATCTATGCTTGTCTCATGCGATTCAAGGGGCCACATCTTGTTGCCCACCTTGGATTCATCCAGAAAGATCCTTCCAAAAAGCAGATTGCACAACAATTTGGTCAGCAAATGCAACAGCTTCAGCGTGGTGTTGATGAGCTTGGTAGTCAGCTTGGACAGATTGAGCAAGCCAAACAGCAATCTCAAGGTGATCAGTCCCAGAATATGTCACCAGAGCAAGTCAAACTTCACGCTCTGGTTGCCAAAGAGTCCATGCAAACTGACTTCCTCCAGAAGAAAGAGAACATTAAGCTAGCTGCAATGGCACAGAAAGCCAAGTTGCACGATGCAATGCACATGGAAAAAGCATCTACCGACCTTGCAATCAAGAGGGCAAAAGCCGCTAATGACATCCAGATCCACCGAGCAAAGGCATCACAGAATGCTAAAGTCATGGAGGATCAAAATACGCAAGAGTTAGATCACAATGAACAACAGAACGCTCAAGACATGGCAGCTCAACAAGCCGCTATCGCACAGCAAGAAGCCATAACCACGCAAAACCCTAACACTGGACAAGAAAATGGATGATAAAAAAGAATCTATAATTGTATCACATGAAGGGTGGTTTTTATTTTGTCCAATTTATTGGTCAGATGATAAAGAACAAGCAATTGCTAAATACGATCTTTTTTGGTTATTTGATTTAGCATTGCAAATTCAACAATTTAGAAACTGGGTTTTATCATTTTTTAATATTGAAGGTGGATTCCCATTTAACTTAAAACAATTAAAACAACAAAAAGTAATAAGTTATCATGGATAATAAAAACGTATTAAATCTAGCGGCATCAATTGTTAATGACAAACGATACAGCGAGTTAAAGACAGCAATTTACGAGGATCTTGTAGCCAAAGATCACGCAACAGTTGTTTCGGTATTCAAGGCTCTCCAAGAATGGGCAACGGAAGCTGATGATAACAAGTTTGAGACAATAGAACGTCCCAAAATAGCAAAAGTAAGCACACATGATTTGGATCTTGATCCCGATCTTGATGATTCACTCACACCAGAAGAAATCAACCTCCGCAAATAACAACCACACAACACCATGTCCGAACCAACCAACGATCCTACGCTCAATCCTAACCTTACTGCCGCATCTATTGCTGATAAAGCCGCAAGGGATGCTGCTGTAAAGCAAGCAGATTCTTTCTTCAAATCAGAAATCAAAGAAGCACCAAAGGGAACTCCAGAAGATTTGTTCCGTAAGTTTGGAGCAAAACAAGCAGAAGATGCTGAAGCTCATCAAGAAAAAATTGATGAATCAAAACAAGCTAGGCGTGACATTGAAGAAAACAGGCCAGAACCAGAGATCAAGGCATCATCGGTTGATGATGAGAAGAAGCCGGGATACATCAAATCCCTCAAGCAAACCAATGAGCAGCTTTCTAAAGAAGCCGCTGAACTCAAGGCCAAGGTTGCTGATTATGAGAAATCCAAAGCAGAAGTTGAAGAGCTACGAGCAAAGATTGATGACTCTGAAACGAAGAAACAGGTTGATAAACTTCAGAAAGAATTGGAGTTGGCAATCAAGGAAAAGCAAGAACGTGAAGAAACTTTATCAAACGATTTGGAAGAGCTTCGCAAAGCTAACGCATTCCTTAATCTGCCCGCTGATTCAATCTTTAAAGAAACTTATGATGCTCCAATCCTTACTGGATATAATCAGATCAAAATGATTCTTGGTGAAGACCCAAACTATTTAATGGAGTTTGAAAAAGCAGTTGCCGCTTATGAGACATCACTTCGTACGGGAGATCAGAACGAGCGATCCAGACAGCGTGAGATTTCCAAACAAACTCTTAATTCCATCTACGAGAATCTTTCTCCTATGGAACAGGCTAAATTTAATACTACGGCTTATGATGTTCTTGGTAAGGTTGAGAATCGAATCCAAGCACTCCAAAATTGGGAAGTAACTAAAGCACAAGCAGACGAAGAAAAGAATCGTCGCACAACTATGACCAAATCCCAAATTGGCAAACGCTGGCAGGATGCTCTTACTCAAGCCAAACAATCACTCCAAGATTCAATTAAATATCCAGAGGAGATTGCAAAGATTATTGCATCACAAAAGATTGATGACGATACAACAGAAGATGAGATGATTGCTGAAGCAGCATTGCGTGAAAATAGCAGCTATGCTCCAGAACAAATCACCCGTGTTCTTATGCAGGGAGCAAGTTTTAAAAAAGCTAAAGCCTATTCATTTGCTCTTGAAAAAGAAAACTCTGAACTCAAAGAAACCATCAAGAAAATGCGTGGTTCATCTACCGGAGATGGTAACATTGGATCTTCATCTGCTGGCAAAGCAACAGAAGTTGAAGAACGTACGCCAGCATCACTTTTTGCTAAATTTAGAAATAGATAAATAATGTGTTGACGAGCTATTAGAAAAACACTAATAGCTTGTTTAGACATTTTAACTGGAATGGTCGGTTTTGATTAACCAACTGCTCTTGGTGGAAGCAACGAGTCTGATAGCGTCAGACATAAATAAAAAGCAGGTTGCCAAACTAAAGAGTAGTGGGTTGGTTAAAAAAGACCCGCAATGGTTGCCAGGTTGCAAACCCAAACAAACACTAACCATGTTCCAAGGGGGAGCAATCCTTTTTGGGACAAACATATAAACCCAAAAACTTAAAATTATGGCCGCACAAAATGGCGTAACATTCTCATCCTGTCAGGATGTGGATACCCTCTTTAGAGAGGCTCGTACATACTACAATCCATTCTTCATCAAGAAGATGGCGATTAACTCGATCTATTATGGTCGTCTTGAAACTGAAACTTGGCCTCTGAATACCCTTCCCACAATGAAGGCATTCCGCTTTGGTCGTGGATGGTATAACCCAGATCAGCCTTGGGAGCAGGTTCAGTCAGGTCGTTGCATCCAGAACGCAGATGACGTTCAGTTTGAGACGATTGCTCACCCCGGTACAGAATCCTATAGCTTCAGCCTTTTCACCAAGGCAATGCGAACCGATTGGTATCAGCTTACTGATTTCATGTATCGTCTCTTCCCTCAAGAGGAGATGGATCACATCATGGCAACAAACGTCAACATCACGAAAAACGTGCATGAAGAGTTTGCTCGTTCTAACTGGATCGGTGGTGCTGGTCACAAGTGGGTTCCTATCTCCAATGGTCAGAGCCTCGTTTCTTGTGCCACTCCTGATGATCAGATGTTTATCGTTCAGCCCTTTGAGGGAACGAATGAAGGCAGCTTCAACATGGGCTATGTCTATGTTAAGATGGCAGCTTCCAGCCTTAACAACATCGGTCTTCTCTCACTTGATACCCTTGATGATATCCTCATCAACCTTCAGCGTGAAGATGATGCCTATCGTCTCGATGTGAGTGAGGCCGCTGGTCGTCCTCTCCTTGAGATCATTGTTCCTGATGCCCGTGTCCTTCGTCAGCTCTGGCAGTATGCCAAGCAGTCTGGTGGATGGTGGGAGAGCGTTAGTGACTTTGATGACAAGCAGCTTCAGTACTCTTTGGGTATTGATCGTGTCATCGGTAACTACGCTTTCTGTAACGACATCAATGGTGTTCGCTTAAACGTGGATTGGGTATACAACGCTTCCCTTCCTACGTTCAACGTGAATGATCCTACGACATGGCCTCGTCTGGTGCGTGTGCTTCCTTACTACCCCGTCACGACGGAATTAGGTTGCAAATACATCCAGAATCCAGCCTTCCAGTATGCTGATTTCGGTATCACGAATCCTTGGGTCAACAAGGCAATGATTAAGTGGATCAGCCCATCACAGAGTGGTATTGGAGAAGCCCAAGGCATGACCCAGAACTATGCTGGTGATTGGGAGTGGAAGAACCCAGATTGGGAGTGCAACATCAAGCGTGACCAAGGTTTCTTCTGGAACCAGTTCCGTATGGGTATGCAGTTCCAAGATCCTACTCTGATGCACTCAATCCTTCACAGGTTGAACAATGCACAGTTGGTGATCCCTGCGGCTTGCACACTCTCGCCGAACTATGCCCCTCAATACACCCCCGATTGCTACGCTTGCAACAGCACTGTTAGCCAGCCTATCTAATCAATAAGGTAAACACACGATGTCACTTAATAACGCAAATTACGGCCCGTCGAGTGTCCTCAACGCCCCTGCCCTGCTATACGCAGGGTACGGGCAACCGTTGACACCCTACTTTGTTGCGGTAACAACTGGAACATCGTTCACCATCCCTACAAGTGCCCTTACCTGGTCGATCTCGACTAGCGGTGGTGGTACTGCTGTAGTTGGCGGTGTTACGATTACTGGTGCATTTAACCTTAATGGTAGTGGCCCACTTCAGAGTGCTATTACTATTGCTCCTTCATCTGAAACGGTCAATGTTGCTTATACGCTTAATAACGTCATTTACAACACTCCTAGCTACTATTAATCTTAACTAATCAAACAAAACTAATTATATGTCCGTCCCTAAACCCACTCCTAACAATCTTACGATTGTTCGTTTCGGCCCACAAAATGTAGATTTCACGAAAACTGGAACTTACATTCTTGGTGACCTTCCATATGACGAGAATGTTTTCGTTCCTACGAATGCATTTATCGTCTATTCAAATGTTGTTGGCCCAGCTTCTGGTTCAACACAGTTCTCAACGGCTGCTATTGTAAACATCAATGACTCTATTTCGGGTCAGAACATTGTTGCGGCAACATACCTTCCTGTAACTGGTATTCCTGTTACTTCTCCTGCTAATACAGTAGTTGTAAGTGGTGGAACAACCCTTGGTGGAAACCTATCACAAACCATCCTTACCCTTATTGGAGCTACTTCCAGCACAACTGGTGCGGCTCCTGGGTATGTGCTTGGTGGGCTTCCTCTTGCAGATCAGCTTCCTTATGGAGCTACTGCAATTAGCCCAACTGGTAGTTTCCCTGTTGCTTCCGCTAATGCTGGTGGTGCGGCTTCTGTTCAAACATTGAACTTGAATGTTACCACTGCCGCAGTTCCTTCGGTTACTGTTAGCTCCTCGACTACCTCAAACAACATCACTACGCTTACGCTGTCGGCTCTTCCTGCTTCGTTTGTCGCTGGTGCAGTTGTTAACGTGCTTGGAGTTGGTGCTGGTTACAACGGAACGGTTACGATTCTTTCGACAACCGCTTCGCCAAACACCATTACCTACTACAATCCTAGCATTGCTTCTGGCACTACTGGTGCTGGTGGTACTGTTGGCGCATTGTCTGGTGACGTTTACGTTGCTGGTTACCTGTTCTAATTAAACTCTGGATGCCTTGGGGGTTCTATCCCCCCAAGGTGTCTTACCAATTTTATAGCCATGTCTGTTACTGCTCTTACATTTCCTGCATTTGTTGACACAACTTCAAGTGAACAGCTTTGGCAGATTTTTAATGCCATCCAAGGTGTAACTCCACCAACAAATTTTGCATTTGGTCAACAAACTATAACCACAACTGCTGCTTCATTACCATCATCGGTTTTGGTAAATGGGGTAGTCCTTACTAACGGAGGAACGGCAATTATGTATATTGGAGGATCTAGTGTAACTAGCTCTACTGGATATGCGCTGGCTATTGGAGCAAGCGTAGGATTAGCAGTCGCAAATCTTTCTTCCGTTTATATTATTGGAACAGCATCGTCTGGAAATATTTCCTATATCGGCTCATAATTTATGCCAATCCCTCCTTTTTCATCAGTTGGGCCAAAAGGAAACACAGGATCCCCAGGATCTGGTTCAACATTAAATTTTACATCTTCAAATGTTGCAGCTTCTGTTGGTTCACGATATTTAACTACTGGCACTATTTCTATTTCTGACCCAACTAGCCCGTCACCAACAGCAGGACAGGCTTATGAGGTAATTATTGGAAGCGGAACAGTTTCTTTAGGTTCAGTGGTTTATTCTAAAACAGGCATTGAATTGCTTCGTTATTATAACGGAACAAGTTGGTCAACGATCCAACCAATTTTGCAAGGAGTTGATGCTCCTTCATCATCTACTGATTATAGTTCTTTACCAAATAATACTATTCCTTCTGGTTCGCAAATTTACATGGCAAATCGAAATGCAAATACCATGTGGATAATTTCATCTTCCGATGCAAATTGGAAAATTGTTGATAAGTATTCTCTTTCTTGATTAAATCACCACACCTTAACTAAAATCATTATGAAAAAAACACGATCTCTGTCTCTGGCATTAATATTAATTGCCTCTTCAACTTTTTCTCTTTTTAGCCAGACAAACGTTGGTGACATCAAATATAGTCAAATCAATAGCAATGGAATTGCAATTGGAAAAGCGTGGAATGGAAATGGGTTTGTTTATGTAAATTCTACAAATATAACTTCAAGTGTTGTTTCTTCAATTGCGTGGAATTACATTCAAGGTGTTCAGCAAAATGTTGCCCCTACAAATAGTTCTTTTGTATTTGAAGGTGATTCTATTACTTATGGATTTTCACAAACAAATGGAAGTGTTCCATGGACACCGTATGGGGCTTATGGAACTGTATTGACTAATTTAAGTTTTGCAAAAGGATGCACAAGCACAATTGTGGCATACAATGGAAGAACTTCTGGATCAATTACTGGCGTAACAAATACTTACAGTAATAACATTCTTTTTGATTATACAAATTCTATTCGTGCTTTGAGACCAAGCACATTTGGTGGATCTGGAGGAACAAATGTTTATCTAAATTTAATGATTGGAATTAATGATATTTTTTATACTAATTCGTTATTGAATATTGAAAATAACATTCAATCATTTATTACTCAAGCTCACGCAGATGGTTTTAAGGTAATATTAAATACTATTTTAGATACAACTGCGCCGCTATACAGCACTGCAAATCCAATTCAAGCAACAATTCACCAACAGCTTAATAGTGATATTCGTGCAAATACATTTAATACTTCTACAAATGCAACAAACACATTTGGTGCGGATTATATTTGGGATGCAAACTCTGCTTTGAATGATCCTACAGATACTAATGTGTTTTTTGACAATTTGCACCCAACTCAATATGGACAAATTTCTTTAGCAAAAAGCCTTAACAGTTGCTTGTCTTCTGGTGGATTCAATGTAACTTCTCCTGCTCCATATAATCAAAATTACACAATATCTGGAACTTTAACAAATTGGGGTTCTGCTACTTTTCAAGGAGGAATAAATGTAAATAGCATTACCAATCTTGTTACAATAAACGCAACAGGAAATAGTTCTATGGTTCAATTTGGAAATTTATCTAATTCCATTAATATTGGATCTACTAATACTATTTCTACAAATGGAGCAACAATAGACAATTTTGGTAACACCTTATACATTGATCCAGCGATTTCTGGGGCATTGCGATTTGCAACACTGCATCAAACAACAATTACATTTGGAACTAATTTAACAACATTCAACGGGCCTATTTCTTTTCCATCAGGATCAATAGATTCAACTGGGATTAATGTAAGCAATATTACCAATGTTGTTAGCATTAATACAAATGGATCAAGTTCAATAATTCAATTTGGAAGTTCTGCAAATTCAATTAATATTGGCTCTGCAAGTTCTTTGCCCGCAAATGGGGCTACTATAGATAATTATGGAAGCACTTTATACATTGATCCAGCAACCTCCCAACCATTAAGAATTGCAACAATCCATCAATCTTCTGTAACTTTTGGAACAAATGTTACTACATTTAATGGGCCTGCCGTTATTGTTGGAGGGTTAACATTAACTGCTGGATCAAACCAATTTGGTGGAAGGGTTACACTAGTTAATGGAAATGCCACAATTACATCATCTGCAATAACAACTTCATCTGTTATTGTTTTAAGTTTTGCAACAGTAAATGGAGCAAACAGCTATCCTCAAGTTGTGGTTAGCAATGGATCTGCTGCAATTTATGGATTGACTACTGATAATGGTTCATACAACTGGATAGTAATTAATAGAAATTAAAACAATGCACTCAAATGATTCTTCTTCATTATTTGGAGCCGCAACGGGCGTTTTGTTTTTTTCGTTTTCTTTAGTTCCAGAAGTTCCTCCAATTGCTCAATGGATTTGTTTAATTCTTTCTGCAATTGCTTCAATTTTGGCAATATCAAAAAACTTTTACAAATAACCTCAACAAAAACAACCATGTCAAACACAATCAAATCTTGGTTTTTAGAAAAACTTGCAGAACTTTTTGGTTTTGCTAAAGCCTACGCTCAAGCATTGCTTCCAATTTTAGAAGGTGATGCCTCATTACTGCTACAAAAGATTTTGCCTATTGCATTGACGGCTGTAGAGTCCCTTGCGACAAGCGGTCTTTCTGCTTCGATTAAAAAACAAACAGCGTTTTCTCAAATTGAAACAGCGGCCAAAAATGCTGGAATCTCCGCTGGAAGTTCTGCAATTAACCTTGCTATTGAGCTTGCAGTTGCCAACTTGTCAGCAAATAAAGTTTCTAAATGATCCTTCCCTTTCAGCATTTTATTGTTCAGGTTGCGTTAAGCCGAAGTGGGCCATATTTAGTAAAAGCAATTACGGCTATTGCTTCTTTAGGGGTTGCAAAATTAGCCATCTTTATCCCCAACATTGACCACTACATTACACAACCAGTTCTTGTAGGGGCAATCTGGTGTATTATTGATTCGGCTGTTAATTCATTGCCATCTTCTATAATTAAAGAATACGGGAAAAGCATACAGGAGACCTTAAATGAAGCTGGAGCTAATTTGAAAGTCGATGGAGTTATCCTTTCAAAAACAGCAAACGCCACTTCAATTTTGATTAAAAAATAAAGCAATGAAAAATCCAATATGTGTTGGAGTTTTTCTTATTACATTTTTGTCTTTTTGGGTTGATATAATTCATAGTATTAGGTTTCAGCCCGAATTAGGGTCATACATAGATAAAAAAGGAAAATCTCGTCCATATATTACAATTAATGTTAATGGAGGGGCTAAATTTTAATCATGACAATCCAGGAAATCATAGATTACTCTACTGGTAAATATACCCCAAGGTTTACTTTTTGGTTGAAGTTCATCTGCAATGTTGAGGCAACTGTTGATCACCAAGGAAACATCGTCAAGGAAGATGATCATGATGGAGCCGGGATTACATTCTGTGGCCTCACCCAAAAGTATGATCACTTACCTGATAATCCTACTCCTAAATGGATAGCTGATACCTATCACGACTATTACTGGTCAGAATCAAGAGCTGATCTTCTTCCTCAAGGGGTTGGAGAAGAGGTAGCCAACATTGCCGTGAATGAGGGTTACGCAACTGCATTCAAGATACTCCAGCAGTCTATAAATGCCCTTGGAATCCACATTGCTATAGATGGTAAGATAGGCTCTCAAACTGAAGAAGCAGCATTCCAAGAGGACGCACATCAATTGTGTTTGATGATTGGTCAATACAATGATGAGCATTATAAAAATATAGCTGACAGACGCCTCGATTTAAGGAATAATCTGCGAGGCTGGTTGTCTCGTGACCAGCAGATGATCCAAACTTTCGCCTAATGAATTACAACAATAATCAGATTTACAACTCAAGCAACTATTGTGGTTGTGGGCAGCAATATCCTGTTGTGCCAGGATCTAATCCTAGTCTACAAACATGGAATGGGCAAAGGTTTGTAGTTGCTGATGGGTCTTTCATTAATCCGATTTCTTTGCCATATTTGCAAATTTCAGCATCAAGTCAATATATTTTGGGGGTAAATTCAAAACAACAATTAACTTTAATACCAATAAGTTTATCTGCTGCGGGTTCAATTGCCCCTCCTAGTTCTCCCACTGATTTCAGCACTTTGCCGGGAGGAATTATTCCAACGGGAAGCCAAGTATATTTTGCCAATCGTGATCAAAATACTTTATGGACAATTTCAGCATCAGATTCACAATGGAAAATTGTTGATAAATACCAATTAGCTTAATATGCCTTGTTACAATACAGTCCCAATTAGCATTATTCCTCCTACTAGCCAAGGAATTGGCCCTCTTGTTTGGCAGAATGGCAGCCAAATCAATAGGCTTAATTCTCCATATAACCCATCATTGGTTATTTATGATGGCTCTGTAACTCGTTTTGGTGATGGGTCAGCACAAACTCCTATTCCTTTGCCTAACCTCCAACAAGTAAATTCTAGTGTTATTGCTTATAGAGTTGGTTTAAATTCTAATGGTCAGCTTTCAAAATGCCCTAGCTCTAATTATGGAAACTTTTACGACACGACTACACAAGTAAGTGCTGGAACGACTATTGCAAATCTTATTAGCATTAATACTACTGATATTTCTAATGGAATTTCATTAGGAACAAATGGAAAACTTATTTTCTCTAATGCTGGAGCGTATTTAATTAATTTGCTTGGTCAGTTTAAATTTACTGGAGGTGGCACTGGTGGGAATATTACTGTTTGGTACACAATAAATGGGAATCAACCAAATGTTGCTTCATTTACTTTTTTCTTGCCAACCAGTAATAACTTTCGAGTTCTTGCAAATGTTGAAGACATAATAAATATTAATGCTGGAGATTACATACAATTTTATTGGTGGAGTGATGTAAATCCTGCTGCCAACATTGCATTGACTTATCTTGCTGCTGGAACAAACCCAACAAGGCCAGCATCTCCAAGTGTAAATGTTTCTGTAAGTCAGCTTAATTAACCAGCACTTGATCTTTTTTTAAAAACCAACTAAAACTTAAAACTATGTCTTGTGGATGCAACAATAATGGATGGGGTGGATGTGGATGTGATAACACAGTCCAGTATGCACCTTCAGCTTGTAACTCTAACTTCCCAACAACTTGTGACGCATTAGGACAAGGCGTTATTCAGCGTGTAGTGGGCGAAGATTCTGCTTCTTGCAAGTATACTGTTCCTACTTTTAATTCTAATAGCTTGCTTTCATACAATGCCTCTACTGGCCTTGTAAATTGGGCTGATGGATCTGCATCTAATCCAATTTTTCTTGGTAACGGAAACCAAGTTTCATCTTCAACCGTAGGAGCAATTCAAGGAACTACTCCCACGGGTCAGCTTGTTGAATTTAATCCATCAACATCTGCTGAAACACAATTCCCAATTGTATCACCTAGTGGCAGCACAACGACTTGGGGAACCATTGAAAATATCATCCCTAACCAAGGAATAGTTTATAAGAACTCTTCTAATGTAGTTGCACAGGCCGCACTTGGAACCGCTGGTCAAGTTCTTACAATGGTTGGTGGAGTGCCAGCTTTTGCCACTCCAGCTACAAATGGATTTGTTGACGCTCGTTCCGTAAATATCTCATACGCAAGCGTTACTTCATTGAGTGTAAATTTTGGAAATCTAGTTGTTAATAGTGTTGCTGGAAGTGGTATTGCTATTAATAATTCTTCTACTTACACGCTAAACCTTTCTACCAATAGCCTTCCCAATGGACTTGATACAGGTTCTTTAATTGCAAGTACTTATTATTATGTATTTGCAATTTACAATTCTACAACATCTACCGTTGCTACACTTGCTTCAATAAGCCCAACTGCTCCAACCCTTCCAACTGGATATACATATTTCCGTTTGATTGGATTATTCCGTACAAATTCATCTTCCCAGATTGATCCTCTCTACAACCAGAATGGCAGGGCAGTAAACCTTGGGCAGACAGCAAACGTTGTTGTCTCAACACAATCAACACAAGCCACAAACAAATACTGGTCTGGATCTATTTCATACGCCCCATATCAGTATGTTGATAAAGCATTCTTCCGATTTAGCCTAGTTGGTGCTGCTGCTACTCAAACAGCAAATGTAGTTATTTCAAATATTGCCGCTGGATCAACAGGAGCAACATATCAGAACGTAGTAACTACAAATGAAATTTATGGAGCGTTTATTGTTGCTCCATACACAACAGCAGGAACAAATATTGTATATTCCACAACAACTTGTGTTGTTCCTAATAACTTAGGAAGTTACTTTAATATCTATACTACTGCTGTTCTTGGAACTGGTGATTCATTTACCCTTCAAATCTCTGGTTACGAATTGAGCTTCCTCTAAAATGGCGAGCGATGGCAGAGTCTACGATGGATCTACGCTAACGATTGGAATGGATGCGGAAACGCATCCTTCAGTCCTTCCAGCGGAATTTGTTTCATCGTGTGTAAACCGATCCTTTAGACAAGGAGTAAATGCTACTCGTCCTCCTTTTACGGAGATTCCAATTACACCAGCCTACGGACAAGATCCATCCATCCTTACCGCTTTCCAAACTGGAAACTTCCAAGGTGCTTGGCCTTATAAATCAATCAAGACGGGATCACTAGATGGGTTTGTGGTATCAGTTGCTGGAACAATCTATTTCCTATCTATCGTCAATAATGTAGGAACTCTTTACAAACTCATTGATGGAAATGATCCAACCATGATGCACACATGGTTTGTTCAAGCTGAAGATTGGATGTATATCCAAAACGGATACCAAGATCCTATTGCATGGTCTGGAGATATATCTGGTGTGCCAACAAATCTTCAAGCAAAGGGAAATGGTTCAACTAGCATATCTTTAACATGGACAGATAATGCTCCAGGAGCGATTCAGAATGAAATTCAAGTTCAGTATAACCAAGGAATATTTGGAACGATTGCTTTAGTTCCTTATTCCCAAATATCCTATACCTTTACTGCTCAATCTTCATCTATCCAATACGCATTCCAAGTTCGTAGTGTATTTCCAGATGGGTCATCTACTCCTTGGTCAAACATTGCAACAACTACTGCTGGTAATACAACCATTACAACAGCACAGCCAAACGCTTGCTTTAGACTCAATCCTGTCAAGCAACAGATGCCGATTGGAACAATCATGGCTTATGCTTATGGTCGTGTAGCAGTCAGTGATGCCAATAACAATATTTACGTTTCTGACATCATCTATGGGAATGGATTCACAACGACATCCAATACCCAAAACTTTACCGAGCAAACCTATTGGCAAGAAGGTGGATCATTTACACCTCCTGCCAACCTTGGGTTGATTACAGGCATGAGGGTAATGCCATCCCTCAACATCAATGTACGAGGTCAGGGCGAGCTTGTGGTGTTCTGTGAGAATGGATCATTTACTCTTGATCTCTCCCAAGACCGAACAACATGGCAAACCAACAACATCCAAAAGGTTTCCCTTATTGGTCGTGGTTGCCGTTCTCCTTGGAGTATTGCAGGGGTTAATAACGATGTTTATTTTCGGGCTGATGATGGATGGGCTTTCTACAACAATGCCCAAGTAGATTTTTATCAGGCTCTTTCTTTCCGTAAAGTCTCCCGTGAGGTTCAACCTTGGGTAAATTATGATACTCCTTGGATGAGGCAATTTGAGAGTGCGATGTTCTTTGATAATCGACTCATAGCAACTGTATCACCATTCACTGTATCTACTGCTGACCCATCTGTTTGTGGACTCCATCGTCCTAGCAGGGCAATGATCGTCCTAGATGTTGAACAAGAGAGTAGGATCTCTCCAGACGCTTCTATGCCTTCACGCTGGAATGGTTTATGGGAAGGCCCACAACCAACCCAATTAGCTACAGCCCAAATCAATAATGTTCAACGTGGGTTTGCTTTCTCATTTGATGCTGACAATGTGAATCGTCTTTACGAGCTTCAAAGCAGCAGTTCACTTCTTACAGGAGTAGATGACTATTCAGTTAAATATGGCAGCGTAAAGATCGGTTCATATTTCACTACCAAGAGATATGACTTCACGCCTAATCCTGGAGCTTCTAAATTTGTTCGTAAACAACTTGTGGGTGGTGAGGTATGGGTTTCAAATCTGAAGGAAGCTATTACTTTGGGGTGTGAGTTTCGTCCAGATTCCTATGCCTGTTTTAACACCCTTTCATACCCGATTAAGATAGGATTAGATGAATGCACCCCAATTACAGCAGATTGTGTTCCAAGGATTTCTCAACCTCGATACCAGCAATTAAGGTTTCCGACTCCAGACATAGATCAATGTGAAAAATATGCTCAAATACCTCTCCAAGAGGGAGCAGAGTTCCAAGTAAAAATTAACATTATTGGATCTTGTATTGTGGATAGGTTGAGGCTTGCTGTTATTTTCAATGATAGCATTGATCTTCCACAAGGATATTGCCCCGATACCTTCTATAATGACCCAGAACCAGTTCAATGTGCTTGCCAGCCTGATCTTGATTACTACCGCATTGTTCCGCTGCCAGATTCTATCTATTCTGTTGCTGGATAAAAGCATTGCTAATTATTTAAAATAAGTTTACAAATCAAATAATTATGCAGAACCAGAGTTCTCCAGCACAACTTCTCTTTCCAACTGTCCCTAGCAATTATTGCCCAGAGGGTAAGTGGAGTGATATCTTGAATAGCTTTATCCAATTGTATCTGAATAATGGGACTGTAAATATTCCGGGGCTTGGGCAAGTTACTCCTGCACAGATTGCTACGATCAATCAGAATATCCAGAATCTCCAAAATCAGTACAATGCTTTGGCGGTTAATGTTCAGCAAGGAACTACAAGCATTACCGCTGGAGCTTCCAAAATTTATACAGTAAGTTTTGCCAAAAATATGCCTAATACAACTTACCAAGTTGTAATTGAACCATTAACTGCATCAACTACTACTACAGGAACATGGTCTTGGGCTATTATTACTGGAAGCAAAGCAACTACTGGATTTCAAGTCTTGTTTACTGATGCAACAACAGCTTCAATTACAGGATTTAATTGGACAGTCTCATCTATCGCATCAACCTAACTAAACTAAACAACAAACCAAACCTATGGCTAAAGACACAAACAGGGCTACCGAGCCTAAACTACAATCCGAGGGTTTCTCAACCCGTGGAGACATCAAAGAAGGCATGAGCAACACCCCAAGGGGAACCGAGTTTTCGGGGATCTTTTATAGTGGTGCTAAACAGCCAGAGCCTTCTTCCCCCGGTCGTTCATCCAAGAAATAATATGGCATCTCACGGTGTTCAATACACGGTTGATAAGACCGAGCGTGGGATTGTCTCCGATTCTGTTACTCCTCAACCTATGCAGAGGGTGCAGATCAAGGGAGATATTCCTACTATTCGTGCTTATAAGGATGCTCGTACTGCCCGCATTAAGTCCATTGGTGAGTCCTGCCAGAGTGCATTCTCTGTAGGTGGCCCCGCTAATGAGACTGCAATGGGCAAGGGAACTCCTTTTAACGCAGACTGGATCTAATATGGCTCTTTCAAGGCTCCCTAATCTTGGGGCTATGAGGAGCAGGATGCTCAAGGTCAAAGCGATGCCGTCGATTAAGTTGACGGATGTGAAGACCACTACTGGCCCACAATTGAAAGCCACAAGGAATCTTGTGGGTAGTCCCATCACCCGTGGAGAAATGATCTAGGTTATGCTTTTTGATGTTGCATATACACTAAACGCTATAAAACCCTATGCAGGGAATAGCGGTACTTGCAATCAAGCGGTACAACTTGCATACATGAACAAGGCCCGTAGTCTGTTGTGGAATAAAACGGACACCGATGCTACTTGTGATTATGTATGTATAGCTTGCGTTAATCAGTTATTAACCCTTCCTAGTATCTACAAGCAAGTCAGATTGGCTTGGATAGATGGAAGCCCCGTTAGCCTTGGAAATGAGTGGTATCAGAGCATTCCCCAAGATTCATGGGGTGATGCCTCTAGCGGTGGGTATGGCAATGGTTGGGGACAAGGATATGCTTGGAATGGTGGTAACAAGAAATTCATTGAGGTTGGTGGAAAGCACGTTACCTTCCAGAACTATGATACCTCACCATACCAGCTTGCAATCGAGCCAGAATCCCCGCTAGACGCAGGAAAAGAGATTACCCTATTCGGTGATAATGCTTATGGAACTCGCATCAGTGAGACGCTTGTATTGGGAAATGCCCCTAATTTTACTTACTCGGTAAACTTCTTTAAGAGTCTGTTCCAATGCACCAAAACACAGACTAATGGAAGGGTAAGGGTTTATGCCTATGATCCCGATAATAGCATCAGAATGTTGTTAGCAGTTTATCAGCCTTATGACATTAACCCTTCTTTCCGTAGGTATTTCATCCAAGGCAAGGTAAGGGATTCGGTGATTCTTTATTGCAAGAAGAATTACTACGATCTTGTTGATCTTAAAGAACAGGTAGAATTTACTCCAGAAGCCATGATCTCTGCTGTCATGGCAGTTGTTTATCGTGAGAACAAAGGAAGTGATCAGCTTTATAACACATCACTCCAGAATGCTATCTTTGAGGTAAATAGGGAGACTGCTGATAGGGAAGAGCCTACGGGTAGCCCAATTCGCCAGTTCTCAAACAACATGATGCTTAATGCCTTGGTTCCTACTTATGCGTGGGATGATGGGGCAACATGGCCTTATTGATTTAATTCTAAATATCTAATATAACAAGAATATGGCTGGATTATTTTCAAATCTTTTTGACTCACCGACACATACAGCGGAAACGCTTACGATTGGGCCAATTGGAAAGGCATTGCTAGATCCTCAAAAATCCAATGTTCCATCTTTTAATCCACAGCAAGCACTTGCCTTGGAGCAACAGCAGTATGGTCAAATGGCAAATCAAGCCACAGGGTTTGCTTCCAATCTTTACAATCAAGCCGCACAACAAGGAATTGATTTCTCCAATCAAGGAACGGCACAGAATATTCGCCTCCAGAATAAGGTTACTCCCGGTTCTTCTGCACAAAGGGAGCAAGCACTTCAACAGATCAATTCCTATATCCAAGGGCAAGTTCCTCAAGATGTTCAGCAAAACATCAATCGTCAGGTAGCACAGAACCTTGGTGGTGGATTTAACCTTTTCTCTGGTGGTGGACAAGCTCCACAGAATTTTGCTCGAAACATTGGTCAAACAAGCCTTGGTCTTTCCCAATTTGGATTGAGTGCTGCACCTACATGGCAACAACTAGCTAATACAATGGTTGTTTCCCCCCAAGTGGGATTAGCCGCTGGACTCCAAGCGGGGAGTATTGGAACTCAACTTGCAGGATATGCTGCTGGACAAGGGAATCAGTTAGCAGAAAGCCAATACCAAGGTGCATTCAACCAATACCAAGGTCAGCAGTTGCAGAATCAGCAACAGCAACAACTTTTGATGCAGTTGGGAACATCTGCTTTGGGAGCATATACTGGCATGGGGAATGCAAGTTACCTAAATAGCCTTGTCCCTTCTGCCCAAGGAAGGATTGCAACAACAGCGGGTCTTCCCGCCGCTACAGGATATAGTCCTACTCAATACGGACAATACTAATCATTATGCCAATCGGATACGCAAACTTTTCTACGATAGAGCAGGCTAACAACCAGACTGTTAATCAGCTTGCTGGTCTTGGCAAGCAGATTGGAAATGCTATTGAGACCCATGCGGCTACGCAGTCTGCACAGGCAATGTTGCCTATGATCCAACAGCAATATGCTAATGGAATGCAAAAAATTGCAAGCGGGGATCAAAGCGGTATGTCGGATGTAATCCAAGCCGCAAGCATTGCTAGTCAAAATCCGATTACTACAGGATACGGACAAAGCATGATTGCTGGTATGCAACAAGTTTCCCATTCGGCTAGAACTCAAGCATATCTACAAGGAAAAACTCTTGGATTAGCTGCAAAGTATCCAGGGTTTATAAACCTTCAGACGGGTGAAATTAATCCTAATTACACTCCTCCACAAAAAGGACTTACTCCTTACCAGCAAACTGAAGCGCAAGTTAATCAAGCCAAAACATATAGCTCTTTGTATCAAGGAAAGCCAGATACATCTAAGGGGCCGGGTGAGCCTGGAATCGGGCCATTGGCTGACAAGATAAATACAGCAATAAGTAATGGTGAAAATCCTGATTTGGCAGACATAAAAAACTTTGCTTCAAAGATTGTTCAGTATAAACAATTACAAAGTGCTTATGGTCAAAACGCTGCCCCTCATCCAGAAATTGAGAATGCGTTTAGCCAAATTCAAAAACAGATTCCTAACATACAAGGTCTTGTAAAGAAAGAACAAGACAAAGGTGCTGGAGGTTGGTTTGGATATGATCATGCAGACAAATCAAAAATTCAATCACTCAACCAAGGAATTGAACAACTTCAAGGATTGGGTGGGCTTCCTTCTGCACAAGGAGGAACGGTAAAAGGAACAGCAACACAGGATCTAATGCAAGCAGTTCAAGTTGCAAAACTCCATCCTGATAAAATTGACGAGATCAAACGCAGGTTGCAAAAAGCAAACATTGATCCATCATTGCTTGATCAAGCTCTTAATCCACAGAAAACGCAGTCTGCTCCGCAATCATCTACAATGATTCCCGCCGCTTCTCAAAATCAATCACAAGAAGAGCAAGAATCTACTGAAGGCGAAACAGAATAATTCTCCTAAAAAATGGGACTCTTTGATGACCTGCTTGGAGAAAACGGATCAAAGAAATCCGATACAACTCCTGCAATAGCCACAACTTTTGGGTATAATGACCCAGAAGATAATGGTATTGGTGCATGGGGTGATGTAACAAATAGACCAGATGTTCATGGTGTTTCTTTGCCAATTTCTGTGTTGCGTCAGCAATTTGGTAATGAAAATAAAGCACATGGTCAGTTGGTTAAGATAACAAATCCTGATAATGGGCAGAGCATTGTTGCCCCAATTATTGATAAAGGCCCATCAGAAAGTTTGCGTGATAGGATTGATCTTACTCATGCCACAAATCAGGCAATTGGAGGATCTGGAAAAACACCTGTAAATTATGAGTTTGTAAATACTCCTCAAAAAGGTGGCCTCTTTGATGATTTGCTTGAAGAAACAAAACAACCAACGCAGCCCTCTCCACAAGTTGAATCAAAATCTAGTGGACTTTTTGATGACCTCTTGGGTGGATCAGAAAAAACCTCTCCAACGATTGCTTTACCTCAAGCAACCCCACAACAATTAGCGGCTGCTGGAACGCAAGGCTATCCATCTTCTACATCAGGTCAACAATCCCCAAAGCCTAGCCAATTAACATCTGGCCTTTCTGCTGGCATTGAAGGAACGGTTGGATTGCTTTCTGGGCTTGGTGCTGTTGCAGGAGGTGAGGCATTAGGCATTCCAGTAACGGGAGGGGCATCATTGCTTGCTGTTCCCGCATTGTTTACTGCTGGAAGCGCATTGGGCGTTGTGGGAGCTAAACGAGCAGAGAAATTGCTAGGACTGGAACCAGAGATTCAAGCATCTCAACAAGAATACCCAAAGACTGCCTTTGCTGGTCAAATGATTCCACAGCTTCCGTTTGCTGCTGAATCTGCACTTGGATATGGAGCTACTGCATTAACCAAAGGTGCTGGAGCAGTTGCAGGACAAATGGCGGGACAAGCTGCTATTGGTGCTGGAATCATGGAGCCAATGAGGTATGGCGTTGATGTTTCTTTAAATAAGATGGGAATTACCGATCAACCAGCGGCTCCTATTACTCTTGGAAGCACAGGTGAACAAGTTCTTACTGCCCTTGCATTAGGAGGAAAGGCAACTGGACTTGCTCCATCTAGAGATCCAATTGTTAATGACAAGACTGCACAAATTTTTGCTGGAGCAGAAAGCCAAATTGCCACACCTCCAGAGCAACCCAAGCCAATCAACATCCCTCCAGCAACTCCAGAAGAATTGGCTAAAGTTGGTGAGGTTCCGATTGCTAATACTGGTGAAACAATACCAACAAATGAAGCTGCTGCTATTGCAGAAGAGAAACCCGCTGAAGCTCCAATAGCTGAAGCACAACCAGAAACACCAAATGCCGTTCAAATCGAAAATGCAGGAGAAATGGGCATTCGCAACGCACCAGCCGTGGGCGAAGGAGTGGGCCGACAAAACGAAACAGAAGTCCCTGCCCAAGAAGGTCAAGCCCCAAAAGAAGAAATAACTGGAGCTGAAGAACTTGGGCGAAAGCCTGTGGGTATTAGCAAAGCCGCTGTCAATGAGCAGAGGCTTAATCGAATGGTTGAATCTCTTCCAGAATCAGAAAGGGAGCCTAATGCTCAAAAGATCAATGATGCTTTAGATATCAATAGCAAGAGCAGGATACCTGTTGAAAGTTTGGTTTCTGATATTCTTGAAAAAGGGAACACAGCAAGAACGCCAGAAGAGGTTGCCTTGATGACTGTTGAGATGAATCGTCTCCAACTTGAAAGAGAGCAACTTCAAAAACAATTTGAGCAGATCAAAGATCCACGACCATCAGATTATGCCATTCTGAATAGTGAGATTAAGCCTATTGATGAAAAGATAAATAGGCTTGAGAAAGCTGTTGATAAGGTTGGAACAAGTGCTGGACGATTGCTCCAGATGTTCAAGATCATGCTTGCTGAAGACTACTCTCCAGTTGCACTTGAAAGAAAAGCAGTCAGAGATTTACGCCGTCCTTTAACTGAAGACGAGAAACAGACAATTGCAAAACAAGCTGAAGAGCATAAAGCATTATTGGAAGCCAGAGATAAAACAATGGCATCTGAACAACTCAAGGTTGAAAATGAAGCAGTAAAAGCTCGTTATGAAGAGGCATTGAAGGAGATTGAAGCACTCAAGGCTAAAGCCAAGAAAACTCCTAAAGAACCCTCTCCAAATAAAACCAAGACCGAAACACCTATTGACCAAAAGATCGTTGATAAACTCAACGCAATGGCAGAGAAGGTTAGACAAGAAAGAAAGGGTAAACTTTACGCAAAGATTTCTCCTGTTGATATTGGTGATGTCATCATTGGGGCAAGTCATATTGCTAATGGATTAAAATCATTCAAGGATTGGTCAGTAAAGATGGCCTCTGAAGTTTCGGGAGCTACCAAAGAATATCTCAAAAAGGTTTGGGATGCTGCACACGAAAAATTAGATTCACTCCAAGGTGGAAGAACACCAGAGGATGTAAGAGCAAGGATAAAAGCTGAAGCAGTTGCAGGGGAAGAGTTATCCCACAAGAGTGTTGATGATCTAGTCAAAGCACACCTTGAAGATGGGCTGCGTGGCGAGGACGAGGTGATGAAAGCTGTCCATGATGACATCAAGGAAGCGTATCCCAATGCCACAGAGCGCGATGTTCGTCGTGCATTCTCTGAATATGGAAAGCAAGTCAAAGTAAATCCTGATGAGTTGCTTAAACGGAAGCGTGAGTTAAAAACGCTAGTTAGATTGCAAGAAAGCATTGATCGACTAAAGGAAGGGCTTCCTGCATTAAAAACCAATTCAAGGAGAGAAAAGGTCATTCAAGAGATTCGTGAGAAACAAGCCGTACTCAACGAGCTTCTAAAGAGCGTCAAGGCTCCTCCAACAGATGAACAGCTTTCTACTGCGAACTCAAAAAAGATTACAGCATTAAAGAATGCTATTGAGGATCTTGACAAGCAGTTACGCACAGGTGAAAGGCCACCACCAAAGACCAGAGCAGAAGAGCCTATTGATGTGGAGCAATTGCGCTCTGAATTGGACGCAATGCGTAAAAAGCGTGAAGAGATTGATAGGGAAGAAGCTCCTAAATTCTCTGCACAAGAAAAAGAAAATGAACGCTTGCGTAAATTGTATGACAAGCAGATTGCTGAACTTGATGCTCGGTTAAAGGGAGCTGAGAAACCAAAGGCAGAGAAAACTGCTTTTGAACAAAGCAAAGAGAATGAGCAAAAGATGGCAGAGCGTGATGCCATGCGTCAGAAGCTCAAAGAGATTGAGAAGGAAGAGGCAGATCGCAAGAAACCATCTCCCGAACAAAAGGAAATTGATAGACTTCAGAAAGCTATTGATGACACCAATGATCGTATTGCTAAAGGAGAAAAGACTGCCCCAACGCCCAAGAAAGAACCTCTCACAGAATACGCAAAACGACTACTTGAGGATCTAAAAAAGGCTAGGGAACAATTCAAGAAAGTTACTGGAAAAGAACCAGAGAGTAGGGAAGATCGTTATAATAGGCGCAGGATAAAGACAATCGAGAAACGAATTGCCGATATGGAGGACAGAATGAAGCGTGGTGATACCTCCAAGCCAACACGCAAAGAACCTCCCGCAAAATATCCTGCTACCGATTTGGCTGAAAGAAAACTCAAGGATAAAGAAAGGGAGATTGACGCTTGGAGGGAAGAAAAAGAGAAAGCTGCTCGTCCAGATTGGGAAAAAGCATTACGAGGAACTAGCGAAACTGCTAGAGAGCTTACAGTCGCTGGAATCAATGTGTTGTATAAGATTGGAAAATACGCCGTTATAAAACCGATCTTGTTTCCATTTTCAGAAACAGCAGGATATGCCGCTAAACACGCACTAGGTCTTGGAAGAGTTCGTGGTGAATATGAGTCAGGAGCAAGTCCATTGAAAACAATTCCTGCCTATTATCGAGGTTATTGGAAGGGCATGAAGCAATTTTTCAGAACATTAAAAGCAGGAGAAAGTGATTCGCAGTTGCTTTACGACAAAAGACTTCAGAACAACACAAATTGGGCTAGGTGGATTGGTAGCAATTTGCATGGTGCAATCAAGAATCTCCCTGCAACAGCAATGGAGGAAGTTTATAGAGAGCATCTGTATGCAAACGCACTTGCTAATGGAGTTGACATCAATGAACCAATGGCTCAAGCGGCATTGAACCTCCAAGCATATATTGCTTCAAAATCAGCAAAGTTGATGGAGGAAAACAAGATTTCTGAAGGAATTAACTTTGCGCATAAATGGGCAGAAAGCCCCAATAAACAAGGTGAACTTAATCCTGTTGCGCTTATTACTTCTCATCTAATTAAAACTGTTTTTACAAAAGGAATTTATAAAATTGGATTGAATTTCTTAAACCAAACTTACAGAGGAGGAATAGGTCTGCCAGAGGGAGCAATAAGAACGCTAAATGGATATTGGAAGGGCATAGATAATCTTACTCCTTATCAAATGGATCATATTACTAGAGCATTTAAAGCGGGATCTATTCCTGCCGCACTAATGACGCTTGCAGCAATAGATGCATTTAGGGATGATAAAGATAAGATATTTGGTGGATATTATTCACAAGGCAGAAAAAAAGGTGATGTAAAATGGGGAACAGTTAGGATTAATGGAAAAGAATACACCCTGCACGTTCCAGAAGTTGAGGCGGCTCAATTTGTAAACACAATGGCTAGGTCTTGGAAAAAGAATGCACAAAAAACAGATGTTGGAATGAATGCAATTGATTCTTTCTTGGAAGCAATAGGAGGAATTATTTCAGAAGCACCTGTTGCTGGCCCTCTAATTGAAATTGCAAAGTCACCACTAAATGCTGGACAATTTATTGTTCAAGGAGCAGTTCCTAGTTTTAGTCGTGATGTTGCAAAGATGGCTGATGTGAACGCAAAGGGAGAAACGCAACACAGGTATCCAAGAACCATTGTAGAAAACCTTAAAATGGGAATACCCGGATTGCGTAATCAAGTGCGTCAATATTCTTGGCAGAAATAATGCCTTGCCTTCTGAAAGGCTTTCAGTAAATCTTTAGTTTCACCAGCAACCACTATGAGCAAAAAATATATCCTGCCAACATCTCTTAAATATCCTTTTGAACAATCAGAGTTCCCCGGTGATCTCAATCTTCGTGAGATTCGGGAACATGGAGAAAAGAACAAGTTGCCAGAGGTTTCCTTTTACCAAGCTATCGTTATCGCCCTACTAGAGCAGAGGAATTACTTTGTTGTGGAAGCTATTCGATACGCAAAGGAGTATGGTCAGTTGCCTCAAGTGGAAGAGCAAGATCCAGAGGTAGAAGAGAAAACAGAGTTTCCAGAACTCAAGGTCATTACTTCTGACGAGCCAATAGTAGAAAGATTCCGCAAAGTTTACGAGTAATATGCAGAAGCTCATTTGGCTTTTGCTTTCTCCTATTGTTTGGTGGAAGTCAAGGAAAGCAAAAAGGGTTATGCGAATGCTATACGGAGATAAATTTCCTGCTGATTATAAGCCGTGGCAAAGATATACCTAAATATGGGGCGGTATGGGGACATCGTATCGTTCCTGCCTGTCCTAAAGAATGAGTTTGATGAAACGAGTCAAAACCCAAGTCTAGTTATCTCCAAAGATTACGCTGACATCCTAGAAGGTGTCAGTTATGTCAATCCTATCGTCTATGATGGCACATTTGATGACATAACGGGTGCATTAGAATACCTCAAGACTCTGAATAAAACGGCAACTGCAACCCAAGTTGTCGGAATCCCTGATGTTTTAATAAGTCAGGTTTACGGAAACCATGTTGGGCCTAAAATCATTTGTGACTCATTCCAGCAAGACGCATGGAGACTAGCGGGGAAGCTAGATTTATGGCCTAGCCAGCCTCCACTGATATTTGATAAACGAGATGCCAAAAGAGAGAAAAAACTAACGAAAGGAATCTCTAAAGATAAACCTTGGATTGTTGTCTCAACTGGTGGGACATCCTCTCCCTTTCCGTATTCTGATTTGCTGTGGGAGATTCTGAACCATTCTTTGCCTGATTTCCATATCGTTGATTTGGTTACAATCAAAGCAGAGAAATTCTATGATTTACTTGGGATTATGGATCATCCGAATACCCATGCCATGATATTGACTGATAGTGGCCCTCTACACCTCTCATACGCCACACAGAAACCAGTTCATGCTTTAATAACAGACTCACCCTCCCTGTGGCATGGAACAGCATGGCGACCATTCTACGCATCTTATACACGATATAAGAACTTCCCAAGGGATGTGACTAGAATCTTGGATCTAATCCGTAATCCTAGACCAAAATTAACGCATCAAAATATTGTCCATGTATATCAGAAAATGCCTTGGGCAACTGGAGATGAGAAGAGGCGTAATGAATTAGCAGCAAAGACATGGGAATCTATTGGTTGTATTGATTTGGGATTGGATGACAACTGCTTTGTAAGATCATCGGCTGAAGTTATACCTGATGAAACCCGTAGGATACCCATGATTAAGGATATGCTTCGTCTGGCTTGTGCGGGTCGTGATGATGAAACGGTTCTATTACTGACCAATACGGATACTTGTGTAACTAATAACCTAATCCAAAGGCTAGAGGGAGTTCTTCCAGCCTATTCCTATCGTAGAGACTTCAAGAGATTAGATGATGCCCTTCCTTATGATCGCATTAGCGCAGGGGCAAAGTATTCTGGATGTGACTTCTTTGCTATGAGGGTAGGATGGTGGAGGCGCAATCATCATTTATTTCCTGACATGGTGCTTGGTCGACATAGTTGGGATCGCATCAAGCGCGAGCTAATCAAATCTGCTGGCGGTAGAGAGATTGAGGATCTGATCTACCATGAATGGCATCCTTCCTTGTGGGAGGGTGATGGACTGCATAGAGACCCTTCTAATTTACGCAACTGCAAGCTGGCTAGGGAATGGTTGACTGAACGGAAGATGCCGTTGGAGGAGCTAGAAACCCTTAATTATGAGGGTAAGTTCAAGCGTCCCGACTTTAGCAAATTGAGAACGTAGCGGTAATATCCCACCGCACAGAATCTTCTTCTCCAATAGAAGTAACGATTTTGTAACCTAATTCAATTAATGGATTATAAATATCTGATTTAGAGAATCCTGCCCTAGCAAGCATTTCGGGATATATTTCACAAATAATAATAGGTTTGTGTTTTTTGATTATCTCTTTTGCTCCTTGGATAACGGGAGGTTCATATCCTTCACAATCAATCTTGATTAAAGTAATATTGGGGAATTTTTTAAAGTAATCGTCAAGTTTTATACTTTTCTTTCCATTCTGATCTAATTTGACTGTGCGAGTTCCAGGGTTCCCATTGAGGGGGTCTTGATTTACTGAAACTGAATCACCGTTCCCAACCGCATCATTGATTGCTCTAATATTGGTGCTGTTCTTAAAAACATTATACTCCATGCAAAAGAATGCATCTTCTTGTGGTTCAAAAGCATAAACTGCTGCTCCTTTTTTGGAAAAGATAAGGGCGGTATCTCCGATAAACCCACCGACATCAATAACTATATCACTAGATTTAAGGGATTTTACTTCTGGAAGGTTAGCAATAGAATGCTCTAGGCATATTGTTCCATGCTTTAATGCCTCTGGAGTAAGATTCTGATCATCCGTAAGACAAATCATTGTCTCGTTAATGCGAGTAATTTTGTATTGGTTCATTTCTTTTCCTTGAATTGCCCTAGCTTGATTGTTTCCTTGGCTTCTTCAAGCCTTTCTGGAGTTACCCACATCTCTATTCCTTTTGGGTGGTATGCCCAGAATCGCTTTGTTTTATCCTCATTCCAAGTTCCTCGTTTAAGTTTCATTGATCTTGTTGGTTGTCTATACTTGGGATAGCCATGATGGGTATCACTGGTTGATATTGAGGCTCTTGATATGGTTGTGGGAGCGTGGTGACTTGGTAATATGCCCCCGAATCCCTTCCATCTGTTGCTGATAGGTTGGCAACATAGATGGTTTGGGTTTGAGGGACAGGCTGCTGGATGGGAGCGAATGCCGTGTAGATGAGTGCTAGGATCATGATTTTTTCTTGTTGTTAATTGATGACATGTGCCAATTTCCCCTAACGATGTCACATTCATAGGCTCGTAACATCCCCATTCCACCAAACCCTTGCTCAAGTCGATGTTTGATAGCTTGGTCACATTTAGAAGATGAGGAATAGGACGACTTTCCGCATCCTTCACACTTCTTTGGTTTCTCTGCTCCCTTGATAAGACCTTGTTCAAAGGCTTCCCTTTTGTTTATGGGTGGCAACTCTGGAGTTTCATACCCCAATTCTTGTAGGATGTGATCAATACAGGATTTCATTTCTTTGCCCATTTTAGCCACTCAACGGCATCTATAAAATAATCACACTTATCCTCTCCATCTGGATCGAATTGAGCGTATGATTGCCAATTTTCATTACTTGGTGCTAAGTGCCTCCAACATTGCATATGTGAAGGGCAATCAGTATTATTGCATTTGGATATATCAGTCATTTGGCTATTATTTTGCTTCCTTTTTTAAGGTTATCTTCAGCCCATAATGGTTGAAGATTTGTGTAATGGTTTAACTTAATTAATTCTTGTTCAGTTTTAGCAACACACGTTGGAATGATATGATCTATATGCCATGCACCTTTATTATTCCACGTCATGCCATCCTTAAATTGTTTTTCAATATAAATTTTAAAATCATCATAGGAGCAGCCCAATATTTCATGAGTCCTAGACTTCTTTGTATAATTTTTAACTTTAAGTTTAAAAAATATTAAGGCTCTTATTCTTTCTGAAATGATTATTAAAGGGTTTTGCCTTCTTTTTTTTTGATATTTATTCCTTGTGGAAAGATGTTTATCCCTATTTTCAATTCTCCATTTTAATACAGATGCTTTTACTTTTTCTGGATTATTTCTTCTCCATTTATAACTGCATTCCTTAACTCTTTTTGTATTTTTTGCATATCTTTCTCGTGAATAAATCCTTCTTTTTTCTTTATATATTTCAAATAAATCACGATTAACCCACCATTCTCCATTTTTACAATTCTTATTATATTGCAAAAAGATCATGCCATCTTCTCGTATAAATCCTCTCTTGTATTTATTTTCTTTCATTAATTTCTTTTTTCAATGCGCTTAAATCTTTAATGCTTTTGCGAGTATCAGAAGGGTTTTCCCATTCTAGCATCTTGTCTGCTATTTGTATAGCACGATTTCGCTGGTCATTAGAACGCTGTAGTTTCTGGTGCATAGTCATTTCTGGCTTGCTATTCTCTACCAAGAATGCCTCAACAAACTCTTTGATTTCTTCATTCATGATTGGGTTATATGATACTGTATGCCGTTCCTCTTACTGGAGGTGGAGTTGGGTATGGTGGGTTCTTCGCCTTGGGTATAGGCGTGATTGCAGGTAGTGGTGATGGGGATTGTGCTGGAGGAAGTGGCTTGATGGGCTTTCCATTCGGCAATGTTTCCACAATCACTGGCATTTTGGCTGGTCTGGGTGTGGGCTTTGGTGATGCTGAATGAAGCCATAGCCAGATTATTGATGCAGCAATCATTTGATTTCAGATTTGAGTTCCTCTGGCGAGGGGGCGAGTGGGCCAATTTCTTCATAAAGTTCATTCAAAATTCCATAAAGGCTTTGGTAATCATCGGGGACATTATCCCATGCATACCCGTAAAGTTTTACAGCGACCTGTCGTAGTTTTATTAGTTCATCATCTTGCTTGTTTATGATGTCTTCGTATCGGTCTAGGGACTCCCTGAGCCTTGCGACCTCGTTGGTTTTCTCGTTGAGTTCTCGCTCAAGTTGCTTGCTCACAATTTCTAACTCCGAGCCATCTACATCAGAGTTCCAAGCAGCATCCGTTCTAGGCGTTAATAATGTGTCACTCATTTGATTTCAGATTTGAGTTCGGCGAGTTCTTTTTCTATAAGATCCAGAGAAGCATAATCAGGATCATACATCCCAATTTCACCTTGGAAAATTTCTGCAATCTTGATCGCTCGGTCTCGTTGCGACACGGCCTCTGATAACAACACAGCGGCCTTTAATGTGAAATCTTGTTGTTCAACAAGTTTCTCCATTGATTTTACTTGGTTTTCAAGAGATGCGTTGAGTTCCCTCTCAAGCTGTTGGGCAAACTCCTTGTGAACAAAGGGATTTTCTCTCCCTTTCTCCCAAACATAAGTTTCAGCGTCTGTTCTTGGTGTGTCGCTCATATGATTACTTCAATAGCGGAATTTACAAGATCATGGATCTTTAGGCTTTTGCCTAGCGAGTTGAGGAGATGGATCTCACTCAATACATTCTCTAGGTATGATAGCTTGCTATTTAGTCTGCTTATCTCCTGACAAAGAGACTCCTTCTCTCGGTCAAGACAATTTTGTTCGTCTTCGTTGTATATGTTGGTCATGGTTTTAGGGTTGCTAGGTATTTTCTCTGTACTGGTTCAATGTCTTCTTGGAAAGAAGAATCAATGAATTGCGGGGGATAACCCTCCTCAATCTTCCAAGCTCGATACGCATCAGGATCTACGCTGGCGGTAGCCCCTTTGAATATCGGCTTCTGGATCTTTTGGGAAAGAACGGAGTAGTCTATTCCCTCGTCCTCCCATCGGCCTTGGTTGAGCCAAGTGCTAGGGTTGGGAATAAACTTTCCTCCCTCCTTCTGCCAATCAGGAGATGCTATGCTCTTCTTGAGTGCCTCAATGATGATCTCTATTGCCGGGAACTTCTTCCGCTTCCAGATGTCGTGACAATAGCCTTTTCCCGTCTTTCTAGGGTAAGCCTTCCAGAATATCTCAAAGTCGCTTTTACGGGCATTCTGGGGCGAATATGACTGACCACAGCAGGGACAGAGTTCAGAATTGCTCATAGAATTTTGTTTGATTTTCTCCAATTCTCTTGAGACCAAAGTGGCTGCAAATTGGCATAATGATTCAGCCTCAATATATCTTGTTCTGTTTTTGCTGAAGCTAAAGGTATTTTATGATCAATATGCCACCCATGAGTTCCATGATTTGACCAATCCATTCCTTCTTTAAATTTGTTTTCAATATAACATTTGAAAAAATCAAAGGAGCAACCAAGTGTATGATCTGACTTATATTTTTTTCTAAATCCTTTTTTATTTAAACTATTAACCAATAATGAACGAACTCTTTCCGAAACTTTAAAAACAGGATCTATTTTAATTCTTTCTTTTTTTCTAATCCGCTGGGATTGATTTATTCTGATTCTATTTTTACTATTCCACTTTTTCTTTGATTCACTAACTTTGTGTAAATTATCTAAACGCCATTTATTTGTATTAGCTGATGCTGATTTTCTGTATTCAATAAATTTTTCATTCGTAATCCAGTATTCATTATTTCTTAAATAACGCCAAAAAATCATACCGTCTTCTCTTTTAAACCCTTGTTTTAATTTATTCATTTCAAAATTGCTCATAGACCCATGTTTTTTTCTTAAGTTGAACTGCTGTGAAGGTAAACCAAGGATGATTTTCAGCAGCGACCTTTAACTTAATCCTACCCGCTTGATGCCAAAATCCTTTAATTTCTATGAATGAAATAAGCCCATCTTTATCAATCACAAGGAAATCAGGAGTGTAGGTTGTCCTGTCTGCCAGCCTTAAAGCCATAGCCTCAAACTGCCAGTGGTGGATCTCCCCTGATAGTTTCCTAGCCTCTAGAACCTTGGAGTATGCCTCTTCGGTCTTATTCATCTTGCCAGCAACTCGCCTGGTTGTATTCCCCTTCGCTTTAAAGTGTCTCATCGTATGCAGATTTTTTGCACTTGAAAATTCCTTCAAGTCCAGTTTCTTGCTTCATAATTAATCTGCTATATGCCGCACGAAAATCATTGGAGAGTTTATACTCCTCCTGTGATTCTGTTGTCATGTAATAATTCCAGCGCAGAACCTCGTAAAGCATCCCGATACCAACTACGGCATCTGGACGCTTCTCACGGAACTTTCTAGCAAGCTGCACAAGGTTCTTATAAACATGAGGGTTGTTGTGATGGAACCTCTCAAACCTTGATGCCATATCATCAAAGATTTCCTCCTCAATGGGTGAGAAGTCAAAATCAAATTGATCACTCATTTATTTGGAAAGTTGATTTTTGTTTTGTCTACCATTCCAATGACATCCAAGTTGGAATAAGATCGCTGAACTGATCTCACTCCAGCATCAAAGGCTTCCTTTACCCGATCCTCGACTGAAGGAGGTTGATTCCCTTCAGCGAGATAACGGATATGCTCTCCATCCCAATATCCTTGCGCTTCTTTTGAGTAGCTCATTTGAGTAATCCTGCTTCATCAACTGCCTTTTCCATCAGTTGATTAAAAAGCCTATTAAACTTGTTGAAATCGAGTGACCCATTCTCCCTGCGAGACATTGCCCTTGCCTCATATTCAGCGTCATCGATTAACTCGTTTCTAGCTTTGACATACTTGCAGCAGTGATATTCCGGGACAATAGAGTAACGCTCGGAACAGTAGCAGTGTCGTTCATTCATTGTGGTTGCGTGGTTGCGTGGTTAGGTCAGATCAAAAAGGGATTGAATCCTCGTCCTCTTCTTGCTGTTGAACAACAGGCTTTGGACGATTCTGGAACGCTGGTGCTGCCTTGATCTTCTCAACGAACTTGGAAGGGAAGATTGTATCCTGCTGTTCCTTGATTTTGTAGTTACCAAGGATCTCGGATTTGATCCCGGCATCACGCTGCTCCTTGGTGAGGGAGTGCTTGACTGAACCATCGTTGTCATACTGATCCTTACCATCTCGGTTAGGCCAGCAGATTAGGTTGAGGTATGAGGCTTTTGTCCCATCCTTCTTGGTGACGCTCTTGAGGAGTGACTTGTCTATCTTTGTTACGTCTAATGATATTGTGAACATAGGGTTATTATTTAGCTTGTTGTTTTGTTTTATGGTTTGACTGACATCTGTTGATCTTCATTCGGAAAGATAAATCCCTCATTCAGAAGATATTCCATGACTTTTTTGGCTTGATAAATGTTTGATGGTTTGCTGTCAGTGGGCATTGCTTTGAAATTCCCATCTGATTTTGTAATGATGAGCCAATCACGCCCCCGGTATTTGATGCCAAGAGTGTATTCTTCATCAATTCCGTTTGATGGAAGGTTCACTGGTTGTGGTTTCGATGAGCCATCCAAGGGCATCTTCAAATTGCTGTTTGGCATCCTTACCTTTGATGCCTCTGACCTTTGCATAGACTTTTTCAAGAGATGCAACTGAAATCTTTGAGCAAGCAAGTATATCACTTTGTTCAACCACGCCAGAAAGTGCAGAAATAACAGCAAGAGCATCGTTGACACTCCTTGTTTTACGCCCTTCTGTTAGTGTTCGTCCAGCGAATTGTTGCCCCGCCATCATGCGAGCCTTCATCTCCTTCCTGACTTCCTCGATGAAGTCCAAAACAACCTCTGCTTTCTCATCAATAGCTAGGATTTCTTCGTTGGAGAGTTGGGGAACAACGGCCTTTGAGACTACTTCTAACTCCTTATGCACCCCACGAACCTCTGGACAAATGCTTTTAGCACGACACCACTTGCAAGCATCTGGACTAGGAGTTCTGACAGCATCATGCTTTTGGGAAGCAGTAACGATGCCATAGATTTCCTGCTCTGCCTTGACTAGATCCTCCTCGTCGTATTGGGCAATCGTCTTTGGCCCCGCCATTGGCTGAACGATGGCAACAAGGATTGTCTTAAGTTGGGGGAATGCCTTCTTGACTAGGACGGCATAAGCTCGGAGTTGGTAGTTTTCAGCGGCTCCTGATTGAGCTACACGACCTGTCTTGTAATCGGTGACAACTGCTGTGTCATCACCAAAGAAGTCAATGCGGTCAATAGCTCCAGAGAAGAGATCATCATACCAGAATCGCTTCTCAATGACCTCCTTGGTTCTCTCACCCAGATCCAACTGACCGATCATCTCGCTGAATTGGGAGAGACACCTTGTAGCGATGTCTTGCCCGTCTTCAGTTAGTGACTCAAAGGGTTTAGTTCTCGCTAGGACGGCATGAATATCCGTTCCTAGTGCCATATACTTGTTCTCTTCTTGTTCTGGTAGCGTGGATTCTAGGTTCCAAGAGCCAGGACAAAGGGCAAGTCGAGAGAACCCGCTTGCTGATGGTTTTCCGTTGCGCTCGTCAGTTGTCATAGTGATGTGGAGTGTTGAGTGCATGATGCCACACCTTCTCTGTAGCATTCTTCGCATGGTTCAAATCTGAAATATGTCCCTTTGTCTGTTTTCAGAAACCAAATAGGGAAATCAAATTTTTTGCTTTTTCTCATATACCATTTATCCATTGGTGGATCGTTTTCCAAATCGTTGATATTTTCAGTCATTGGATGTTCCAGTTAAGGCTAGATACATGGCATCAAGGGCAATATCAAAAGCCTCTTCTGGGCTGATAATTTCTGCCCTTTCTAAAGACTTTAAGGCTTCAGAATCTCGAAAGATATTCCAAAAATCTAGAGCTTTATGGAAGTGCGTAGCCGCAAGTTCGGCGGCTAGTGCTTTTCTGTTCTTGCGGATCATTAGAGTGCTGGTTTGAATGCTAGAACGTCATCGAACTTCTCAACGAGGCGGGCAATTACCTTGGGGTTGACTTCCTTTAGGCGAACGCTCCTGTCCTTGATGGCCTTTTTAGCGATAAGGAACTCAATGACATGAGCATCTTCAATCCCGGCATCCCACATCAAGGATGAGAGAGTGGTCAGCGGGTTTTGTTCTTCTGCTGCCTTCATGCTGGCCTCTACAAGCTCCGCAACTATGGTCTCCTTGGCTTTCTCTGGCTTTATAACAGGTTTCTGGACTGATTGCCTTGGCTTTACCTCATGAGCTTCATAATCGGGATCTTTCTGCTCCTCGGTAGGGATCAAGAAGGTTTGGAGTAATGCATACTTGTGGGCAATCGCCATTGCTTTGTTTGTTGCCTTGTCCCCACTGTCCATTCCTTCGCCAATTACGGAACACGAAATTGTGCTGCCATCCTCGGCAATGAAGTTGTATCTCATGGGGAGTTGGACAAAGCGAAGAACTGTTCCATTCTTGTTGGTGCGCTCTTCTGTTACAGGCGTTCCTGCTTCTGGTAGGCAAACCACTCCATGCTTGGCTAGGAGTGAGTGAAGTTCGTTGTAAACGGCATCAATCCCTCGGAAACTGAATCCTTGTGCCTGGTTTCGGCTATCCTTTCCGATAGCTGTGATGTCCTTCATAATCGCTACCAATTTGGAAGCAATTTGGGATTGTTGACTTTGTGACGTAGTTACTGGTATGTTCATGTAGTTGGGTGCTTGCGTGGTTGCTGTGCTCCTGGTAGCTCCTAGAGGGTTGTTCATGTCCCTCTAGGAGCATTAGGGAGTTTTACTTCTTCTTGCCCTTCATCATGGGCTTCTTGCCTTTGAGCATTTTCATCTCTTTGGCTTCTTCTCTCATTGACTCGCCTTTTACGGCCTTCTTTTTAGTTGGCATCTTACTTTTTTCCTTTGGTTGCAGCCTTGCGGCCTTTTGTTACTGGCGTTGTTTCTTCTGATTTGATCGACTTCCGCTTTGCTGGCTTCAGCTTACGAGTGTTGATCAAAGTCTCATTAGGGAGTGCCTTGACTTGGAGGGGTTTAAACATCCCTTTCATGCGCTCAAAGAGTTCTTTCATCGGTTAGTTAAACAGCAGGGGTCTCGGTAACACCCGATACAGGCTGTTGGTTCTGGCAAGGGGCGGTAGAACACTCCTCCTTGTTGATGAGTGCTTCGATCTCCAAGAGACGTTCCTGACTGATGTGACCGAGCTTGTTTGCTACTCCCTGTGCGATTTCGTTTAGTTCTGCTAGTGTGTGTGACATGGTTGTTGTTTTTGTTGGGTTCTCGTTCAGCGTTATTGCTGATTGAAAAGTGTGTTTTCATTTAGTGACATTTCCAAGCTCTTAAACTTTTGTTTATGCGAGAGTCTGGATCTTTAGCGGTCTTGGAACTTGTGAGCTTTGCCTTCATCCCTTTCATTCTAGCGCAGAATGATGCCTTGCGACCTGATTCTGCCTTGGTCTTTGGATTAGGTGCTGGTGCTTTAAGATGTCCCCCGTGAGCCTTGTTGTAGGAAGCACGACCAGCAGCGTTCAATCCCCCTTTGGGATTCTGTCCAGCTTTAGTCTGCCATTTCTCTGATGCCATAATTATTTCTTCTTTGCGGTTTTCTTGCTGTCTCGGAAATCCTTTGCGGTTGGTGCGCCCTTGCTTCCTACCTTCCTCATCTTTTCGCCTGATCCCTTGGCGATCCGTTCCTGCTTTTTGTGAATGTTGCTATAAAGTCCGGGTTTCATTTTGGCATTGTTAATACGGCGAGAACGACAAGTCCAGAGAGAAGAATCAATGTGGCTATTGTTGTAGTAGGGTGGTTCATATTATTTTTGATTGAAATACTCCTCAAACACTCCGACCGCAAAGCTGCTCATAGATCGACGCTGTGCTTTAGCGGCATCTGCTACCTTGTTTTTTAGCGGGACGGGAACGTATAGGCCAAGGAATGCGGAAGTCTTGGTTTCGGTTAAGACGGGAGCAATAGGCTCGGCGGCGGTGGGTTCGGCTTCGATTGTGGTTGGTTCGGTTGTCATGGTTGTATTAGTTAGAAGTGGTGACTATTGCATTTGTTTTCGTTTCTTGCAAATCTTTTTTTGCAGGAAGTGACGATCTATATTTTGGTAAGTAAAAATTCCAGTTGTAGTTTCGGAAAAGGTGGAGAAGGAATGGAGTCCAATCAAGGTTTGGTCGGTCTCCGTTGTAGGTTGTGTATTTCATAGGTTTGTTAGAATTGAAATCCTGCTGTTACATTGGTTCGTTGTTTGATTATCTCTACATACTCTGGATTGAGTTCACAAAGAATTGCTTTGCGACCATACTCCAAAGCTACTTTTCCTGTTGTTCCAGATCCCCCAAAAGGATCAAGCACAACATCTGACGATCTGCTTCCAGCAAGAATACAAGGTTGGATCAACTCCTCTGGAAATGTGGCGAAGTGCGCCCCTCTAAAGGATTGTGTATTCACTGACCATACAGACCGTTTATTTGCTTTTGTATATGATTTTTCAAGTCCTGCGTGAGGGTGAAGTCCTGATCCCTCATTGTGATATTTCCCATTAGTTCTGTCTCTGGTTCCCCAATCATCCTTGCAAGGTTCTTTTATTGCTTCATTGTCATAATAATACTTTGGAGACTTACTCATTAAGAAAATATACTCATGCGATTTGGTGCAACGATCCTCCACGCTCTCAGGCATTGGATTGGGCTTGTGCCAGATAATGTCCTGACGCAAATACCATCCATCTGCTCGTAGGGCAAAGGCTACCATCCAAGGAATCCCAATCAAATCTTTGTTTTTAATCCCTGTGCCAACAAAGGTAGATGCCATTCTATTTTTAGCCAACCCCTTATCAACAAGTGTTCCTATATCTTCACCCCTAGTTGTATCAGGAACAGCTTTCCCATCTTTATAGGATGAATAGCTATCTCCTAAATTTAGCCAAAGAGTTCCATCATCACGCAATACCCTTTTCACTTCTCGGAATACAGATACAAGTTGGTCAACAAAATCTTGCGGCGTTTGTTCAAGACCAATTTGTCCATCATGCCCATAGTCTCGCAACCCAAAGTAGGGTGGAGATGTTACGCAAGTCTGGACGCTTTGATCTGACAGTTGTTTTAGGGTTTCCCTGCAATCACCTGTTAATATCTGAAGATCATTCATACCTCGCACTCAAATTCCTGGTCTGGTTCACACTCGGCGGTGACATCCTCAAGGTCAACGTCCTGCCCACATCTAGGACACTCACCGGGGTCAACCTCTGCGTCTTGTCCGGGGTCATATAGTTCTACAGGCCCGTATTGTCCTGATGCTGGTTGCTCTGGTGAGAATGAGACTTCAAACTCAAACTCACACTCATCGTTCTTACACTGGTAGTCTATTTTCATGTTTGCGGCGGTATTGTGGTTGCTGGTTCAGTTTATCCCGAACATTGCGTCGAGATGGCGATCTGTGGTTGACTCCTTGAGCCTTTCAGATTCTTTAAAGGATTGCAATCTCTTTTTTAGAATAATTAAGTCGGCGGCGATCTCTCTTGCCCTAGCGGTGCTAATCTGAATGGTATCTAGTTTGTGATGCTGTGAGGTTTGTATCAAGTTGTAGAACAGGGGTTCGATGCTGGCTACAATTCTCTGCGTTTCAGTCAATAGGTCGGCGGCGGTGGTTTTAGTGGTCATGGTTTAATTTTGGTGGTTAGGTTGTCTGTTCTGCGTCCCGCTGTCTTTATTTCCAGCGGTCTTTCTATCCCGTCCCAGAGTTCCTGGAGATGGGTGAAATTAGTTCTATCGGTTTCCCTTCCTCGATGTCTCACGATACTTAAAGGAAACTCATGAGGTCTCAATGGATCAGGTTTTTTTGGCGGCGGCGGTGAATCAGGTTGTTCTGATCCATAGACTCGGCCTATGTAGTGGTCTGCAAGGGAAGTTCTTTTCCAGTCTGAAGCACGAAAAATTGGTTTTTCTCTTTCATGCGGTAAATCAAGAGACCTTTTATCGCTTTTATCGCTTTTATCGCTTTTATCGCTTATCCGCATAGTCGGCGGCGGTGGTTTTGGTGGTGATTCAATAAACTTTTCGTTCTGCTTAATCATGGTCATGAGATTCGATATGATTTGTTCAAGCGTTTCCATGATCGGCGGCGGTGATTAGATTAAGGCTCGACGGATTCCGGCAAGATAGAATCTCCACGCCTTCGGCTTTCGGATCATGCAGACAAGGTGAAGGCTAATTTGTGATGTTTTGCTCATAGTCTGCGGCGGTTGTTTGCTTGGTGATGGAGTCGAGAATGCAAACATTTTCCCCGTGTTCGTCTACGGTCTCGCAAAAACAATGGTTTTCGTCGCAAAGAATCTCTTTTTCTGTTGTCATAGTCTGCGTTGTTTAGTTGTTAAGGGTTTGCTGAATTGCTTTTATCTCCAAGTCAATAGCTTCGCACGTTGCAATAATGCGCTCTAATGAAGCCAAGATCGGGTTTATCCTGGGTGCGTCCCAGTTAGGGACTAGGGACAAGTCAACGGTTATCGGCTCGGCGGCGGCGGGTTCAGTGGTCATGCTATTTCTCCGGGTATCCTATAAAAGTTGCAGTTTTGTTAATGAATTTGACGGTTTGATGATCCCGGCGGTGCTTTTTAAGCAATCTTGCCAGCATGGAACGTGCATTTTTACCTCCCCTAACAAGAGCCGGGGAAAGAATGGAATCAATCTGTTTCTCCGTTGTGGTGAATTTCATGTTATTAGTCACGGGTTACGATCATAGTACCAGTGCGCTCGTCACCTTGCAGGTGTTCTCCGTTGTCTCGAAATAGTTGGACGGTTACAGGAATATCAGAGTATTCACGCACTTCCTTGGCAATATCCAAGGGGATTTGATCGTGTCCCCGGCTGCTTGTCCATACTCCTTCAATTGGAATGAATTCTTTAAGTTTTTCTATGTCTTTAAGTGTGATGCTATGCGTCATGCTGATGTTTTTTTGGTGTTCCTGGGCTGAATTGTCCAGGCTACTACCTTCCCGTGAGAAGGCAGTTTGCCTAATCAATTAGAGAGACGAATTACGATGCAATCCCCGAACATTGCAGGAAATAGTTCTTTTTTTCTCCATGCTCCCCTTTCGGTATATCTGAAGATATATTGAGGATGATCCGTGAAATCTTTCTCATTCCCATAGGCGTTTCCATTGTAGAAAAATCCATTGGGATTTTTAATTGCGTATTCTAGTTTAAGGTTTTTTATATCAAACGCTTCCATGGTTTTTAGGATTTGAAAAGGCAAGCGAGGATGAAGAAAACGAACGCCTCGACGAATAATATACCGAGCACGTTAAGGATAAGGTTTTTCATTTTTTTGCTTCCCAGTAGGGGTCGAAATTGAAAGGGATGTCTATCCATTGTTCAAGGTTCCCTTGGTGGGTAAATCTCTCTTGTATGTTCCGCTGTAAGGTGAATTGTGGCTTTGCGAGGATTGCTCTACTTGTCTCTGTGCTTTCAAAGTAGAGGTCACTTTCGTGATTCTCGATTGCTATTCCCGCTTCTTTTAATTCCTGATAAAGTGATTTCATGTTTTTATCTCCTTTAATTTTAGAAACAAACCGGAATACCCCGTGAATAGAAGGCGTTGATGTCTTTACCCTCTGGAACGTCATTGGGGCGTATGATATAAAGGGAACACCCTCTAGGGTCAGTTTGAACGTATCCCCTAACGCTTTTCCCCTCCATGATAGAGGCGAGCCTTTCAAGGTTGGATTTCTCCATGTCCCGACAAGCTGACTTGGTTTCTCTCCATTCTCCTGATTGTGTGCGATATTGTATGCGGACAAAAGGTTTTCCTGTTGCTTCATCACGTTCCACTGATTCTGACCTTTTGTCAGTTCCTGTCCCACACTCTAAATTATGCCAGCGATTCAATCCCCTTTCAATCCTTAGAAGTGAGGAGGTTTCATCGTGTGTAAATCCAAGGTCAGAAAGCACCTTGAAAAAGTGTTCCCTCTTCATTGCTTTCGTCCATCGTGTTGTGGTGTTCATGTTTTTTTTTGGTGTTGGTGTTGGTGTTGGTGTTGGTGATTAGATAAGAACCTTTGACATCGAACGCTTCATGGTTTCATAGTTCTGAACCACTAAAAGGAGAGCATGAAAAGACTCTTTATTTTCTGGGACGTTTTGAGTAACTCCCTTCTCTCCTTTTTTGATGCCATCAAGATAAGTGAACTCATAGAAAAACCCGCCGTGAAGTTTCATAGTTTTCCCGGTGTATTCGATCTTGTCGCCGTTTCTGTAGCTAGTTGCTTTCATGTTTTGTTTTGTTGTTGTTGTTTTTTATGATCGCCTCTGGAGCCAGTATTTATCAGCTTCCGTTGGCTGTCACTCCATACACTCTACCATACTAAAAGAAACTTGCAAGATATATTTATGGGTAGAATGATCTTTTTTTCATGGAGTAGAGAAATATGCTTGACACAATCACGGAAAGGGAGTGTAACATATGGGAGCGCAAAGCGACCATTCTTTCTGGGTTATACTTTTCAGTTTATGGGTTTTCCTGATTCAGTCTCTTGTCTCTCGGCTTCGCCTCGGTCGATAGGGATCAGGAACACGACGAGGGGATGAACAAGGGAAGGTTGACTAGAGAATGGCACTATGTAAAACTCTGGAAAATGAACAAGAAAAAGACGCTATCTTCCAATAGCTTAAACCCTCGTCAATTAGCTTATGCAACACTACGAGCAAAGGGGGAGAATAAAAGCCAAGCATACCTGAAAGCCGGGTATAAAGCTAACACTATAGAACAAGCTGGATCGGGAGCGTATAAGCTAGAACAAGATCCAAGAGTCTCACAATATATCTCCACTCTCCAAGAATCATCCTTCATCAAAGAAGCGTTATCTGTCGCAGAAAAGCGAGCATTCTTGGCTGCCACCGTTCGAGCAAACCCTCTAGATCCTGATTTGCCTGGTCACCTCATCCAAGAGGCCCGCACAGAAGTTGATCCCGCAGGTAATGTTAAAAAGGTTATTAAACTACCTAGCAAACTAGAAGCAATTAACATTGATAACAAGATGGCAGGAGATAATTACGCCGATCGAGCAGGTGGAGAGATAATCAATCCCTTCCTTGCCATCGTGAGTCTGTTTTCAAATCAACCTGGCACGTTGCCAGCTATGCCAGCACAAGCACAAGTAATCGAAGCGGAGATTGTGCCAGCGGACTAGGCGAGCCGGGAGCCTGGAGAAAAGCCGGGAAGGGGGACACTAGAAAGCATTCTTCAAGGAATCTCTTCGGGTGGTGGGGCGGGGTATGCACGCCTGGCGTGGGGGCGGTCGTATACGATACTACCTTCCCAGAAAATATGGCATTTTGAAAACTTTCTGCTTTTTTTTATTGCGTGTGTGTCATGAATAGTTTATTTGTAAATTATGAAGATTAAAGCAGGAACTCAAAGAGAAGATGGGTTAGTATTTTATTCAATTCAACGGGGAAAAGAAAAATGGATTACAAAGGATAAGTTTGATTATTACCGAAATTTACAAACTCAATGGAGGTTAAAGAATAAGGAGAGGGCAAATGAGTTGGTTAGAAACTGGAATCGTTTGAATCGTGAAAAAGCAAAGGAAAGTGGATTAAATTGGAGAAAAAATAATCCTGATAAAATAAAAGCTATTGAAAAAAGAAGGCAAGAGAAAATAAAATCCCAAAATGTTGATAAGATAAAATCTAGACAAGAAAAATGGCGTTTAGCTAGAGAAGAGAAACTTGCATTAAAACAAAAACGCCTAGAAGAACGATTAGTTAAAAAAGCAGAAAAAGAAATGTTAAAAGCATTAAAGCCTAAAAGAGTATTATTAACTCCAGAAGAAAAAAGGTTAAGAAAACTAGAAATAAATAAAAAGTATTTTCAAAATAACCCGGAAGCCAAGGAAAAAAGAAATGCTCGCAGAAGGGAATGGATGAAAACTCCAGAGCAAAAGATGAGAAAAAAAGAATGGGCAAAAAGATATTATAAAAAATATCCAGAGAAATTGCGGGAGAAGCGTAGAAATAAAAAGAAAACTCCAGCGGCAAAAAAAAGAAAAGTTATACAAATTGCAAGAAAAAGAAAAAATGATCCTTTATTTGCTTTTAAAGATCGTATTCGTAATACAATTAATAAATGTTTGACTAGATGTGGTTATACTAAAAGATCAAAGTCTTTAGATATTTTAGGATGTTCATGGGATGAATTTTACAAATATATAGAATCTAAATTTGCTGAGGGAATGAATTGGAATAACAGGGGAATGGATGGATGGCACATTGATCATATTATTCCTTTAGCTGTGGCAAAAACAGAAGAAGAGATAATGAGATTGAATCATTATACAAACCTTCAGCCTCTTTGGGGTAAAGAAAATATGAACAAAAAAGATTTATTACCTGATGGAAGAGAAGCAAGGAATGTTACTTTTGCTGATATTGAACATCTGCTTAAACAGAACTCTACATTGGATTGCAGTAGTTGAAATGTATTGTATAGATGCTTGACGAGGTAATGAGAGTGGTTATAGTTTTTGGACTATGAACAAAGGTGAATTACTTATTACGTTGTTGAATGCGGCTACGATTGGTCATGTGTTACATTTGCAGAGTCGGAGCTATGCGGAGCATAAGGCATTGAATACGTTTTATTCGGAGATGCCTGATCTGGTTGATGGGGTGATTGAGGCTTACCAAGGAAGATATGGAGAGTTGATTGAGTATCCCGATCAGGTTGTGGAGTTGAGTGAGTATAAGGATGCCTTGGAGTTTGTGATGTTCTTGAAGATATTGCTTGAGGAGGATCGTTATGTATTGGGAGATGCGAGTGAGATCCAGAACCTTGTGGATGGGATTGCAGAGTTGATTGATTCTACTATTTATAAGCTGACGTTCCTCAAGTAGGGTGATCCACGAATTTAGCGTAAAGCGCACTTTACTTAAATCGGCGTTGTGTGAAGTGAATGTCGATTAAGCATCCATATCCATAGGTTCATGGTCAAAAAACAAGGATCTTTGACCATATAGGTAATCAACTACTAAAACGTTTATAATTAGTAGTTCGGTGATTCTTAACTCGCCAAAATAGACGAATGTTCCCCTTTGGAAATGCCTTAACTCGACTTTTGTTACGAGTTAGGGGTAGGGTTGTGTCTTTATCGGGTGGGTGAATTTCCGAAACTGTGTCTCGGATTTTATGCAAGGTTGTTAATTATTGGTGTGCGGCTTGATCGGGTATAATGCGGTGAATAATCGGGTAATCTCCGCAAGTGTAACCATACTTAACAAATAATCGTCTTTTTTGTAAGGTATCGTTTACAAAATGCGGATGTCTACGATCTACTACACAGGAGCAGTAATCATGAAATACTACTTTTGTGTGGTATGCGTTAGTTGACGTATTCTCTCAACTGAAGTTCTTCGTGGGCTTCTTCTTTCAGATTTGCAAGATCGGAAACAGCTTTTTCTAACCTTTCTTCTACAGGGCAAACATCTCCGCTTTCATGCCGATCTTTTTTTGCGTGGTGCAATTCACGGCAAGCACGACTTCCTCCACCAGATAGCGTTTCCGCAATATCAATTGCTTGGTTCAGAAGCTCACGGAGCCTTGCGACCTCGTTGCGTGTATGCCTTAGCCAATCATCAGAAATCTTCAACTCTTCAGATAAGGCCGAGTCAGATAGCAAAAATTCGTTATTTTCTTTGCGGAGCCGTTCGATCTCGGCTTGTGCTTTTACTTGGTTCTCTAGGGACACAGCTAGTTCCATCTCAAGTTTCAGTGCAAGCGACTTGTTAACAAAAATCTTTCTCCCAGACCAAATACAAGTTTCAGCGTCTGTGCGTGGAGTGGTTGATGTATTCATGAATCTAAATAAAAAAGCAAAGGTGATTGAATGACAAGAAAAAAGGTCGGAGGAGGTTCAGGTCGCTATCTCCTCTGGTTCGCAACAATTGGTTGACATCCCCCAGACTTGACCCCTCAATGCCTCCATCAATACAAATCCTATGCACTTATAAATATCTGTCAAGGAATTGGCTACCCACCACCAAAGGGTATAGGCTAATAATTATCTTTCTAAATTAGAGTATGGGCTTATTTTTTCCGAGGACGGCCCCTGGATTTAGAGGGAGCTGTTTGTTGAGACAACGCAACCCTGCCATAGATAGTCTTCTTGGCTAACTCCTCTGGCAAGTTATAAATGAATGCTCGTAGCCTCATCCGTTGCTCTGGATCTATGACCCCGGCAAGCACACTAAAGTCCTCGCCCAATGCGGCTAATCGCTTTGCTTCCTCAAGTGCTTCGTGTTGTAATTTCATTTATAAATAAAAATGCTTGTATTTAGAAAAAATTCGTCTAGTGCTTGCAATGTATGAAAAACATATTCTCCAAGAACAACCTTGAAAGGGCTTGTGATGAGTGTGGTGGAACTGGAAGTGATTGGTATGATGAAGGCTTGGGTGAACCATGCTGGAAGTGCCAAGGCACAGGCCATATAGCTACCGACGAGGGTAAGGCTATCCTCCAACTCATTGCACACCATCAGGGTAGTATCTTGCAATACTAATAATTACTTTTCTAGTCTTCTCCATCGGTCACGCCAAAGGAGATCGGCTAGACGATTGGCATAAGCTCTTACTTTCAATTCTGGAAGGTTAGGGTCAAGGATGTGTATCCCTTCGTGTAAAACAATATTGAGTCGTTTTTTACTTTTTAGTCTTGGGTCTATTTCAATTAGCTTATCAGCAAAGATAGCCTGACCATCGTTTCGTTCTCTACCTAGCTTCCTATCCTCAATCTTAATACGCCCTGGTAATTTCATAAGGCATTTTGTAGAGATTGAGATTTGTATTTGCGCTACCACACATACACCTGATGGTTTTCATTTCTAATTCACCCTTTTTAAAAGCACGTTTTAAACGCTTTGATGCAGCATCTTCAGATATATTTAGATGCTGTGACATTCGTTTAGAAGTAACCCATTCCGTATTATCAAAATCCTCTTCCCTTGGAACCTCTGATCCCATTGTTTGACCAATAGTATCAAGGATGCTTTTTCTTAAATCAGCCGAGGATGGGTTTAGTTTCTTTTGGCTCATAAGATATAATCTTGGTTGATGGTAATTCCCCTTTGTCACATCCCCTCCAATCTATGATTCCTACGCCGGGACGACATATCGAATCTCCAACAACCTTGTGAGCGTATTTAGTCAGCAACTGCCAAGCCGGAGTTACCATAAAGATTCCAGATCCATCGTTAAAGATTCCTCCCGTGTGTCGATGGCCTCGTAAATATATCTTTGGAACCTTATGACCTACACGGGAGTAATTCTGTCGAGCATTGCCCATTGTTATAGACATCGCTCCTGCCTCAAGGTATGCCCTAGAACTCGTCGGCATATGGTGGGCAATATCAATGAGCGTTCCGTTAATTTCAAGCAGTCCCTTGTCACCTAGCCAAGTTGCTCCTATTTCTCTAGCAATCATCTTTTCCCAATCACCAACATGGCATTCTGTTCCAGCAGTCATATAAACCGCACAAGCCATTTTAGCCAGAGGTCGTAAACACTCAATAGCGGCAAGAGTATGATCCAAATTAAGAGCAGCAACAATTTCAGATGAACCATGATGGCGACCCTCAATACAATCGCCATTGATGATCAAAGCAAACGGGGTGTCTTTAAAATGATTAGCAATCTTTTTATCCTTGTCCTGCCAACATTGCCACAACCATTGTTGGTGGAGATTATTTCCTAATCCAATTGTGTTGCCAGTAGATGTCTCATGACCATCAGGCCACAACCCAACAGTAGAACCACAATGGAGATCACTTACAATGACAACTCCAAGTGGCTTTTGTTTTTTAGTCATTAGATTGGTGGGAATATGGTTTTGGGGGGTGACTTGATGACAGCTCTTTTAAGATAATAGCCGCATCCCTCAATGAGACTTCCTCATCTTCCATCATCTCTGCAAGAGTCTGCATAGATTTAAGCCGTTCAATCAAATGGTGATTGTAGCTAATAAGATCCAACTGCTCATCACGAAGATTCTCTGCATACCATCCAGCCCCGGCAGTCCAGAATTGAGTCTTATGCTCTGCTTGACCAGTCTTATACTTTTGTAAACCATTAGAACCAGCTTTTGACCAAATTTCAAAAGCATCTTGTTCAGCGTTCATTATGGTTATTTCTTTTTCCACTTTGCAGCATTAGCCGCAAATGTAGCCATTTTTCTAACAGCAGGAGATTTACTGTGCTTTAGTTCAGCGGTAGTTTTACCAGTCTTTTTTTTGACAGCAGTGAATCTACCTTTGTGACTTTCTTTAATATGAATGCCGCTTTTATTCATTGGTTGTTTTGGTTGAGAATCTATTCCAGACTCTATTGGGTTTGATATAGCCCAGAACATTACAGACATGGCAAGGACTTTTATTGGTATCTTTAAAATCAGATAAGCACTCTGGACAATAACCATTCCAGTAAGCAACACAGCCTACAAACCATTTTAAGAGGGAGAGCATCTGGTTGGTAAGTATTCTTTAAGTCAAGTTTCAAGTCAATACTCCACAGGCTAAAGAAATACAAAAGAGTAAAGGAAACTCCCCCCTGATCCCCCCACCATCAAGTAGGAAAGCCTGTCAGAAAAGAAAAGAAATTACTGCTCACCGAGAAATCTGCAAGCAGGGTATTTCCTCTCCTTTCAATCGGGTAGGGAGTTTTGATTCTCCAAAGCCGAGTTGTTGGATCATGTGGTACGCATTCACACCCACCCTCACTTGCTATAACGGGCAAGGGCCGCCAAGTGATGCGCCACTCAACGGCCCTTTGTTTCTTTTGAGAAAATGATGGGATCAGAATGGCGCAATCATTCAGATGAGGTGAATATGCCACACAATCCCAAAAAGTGTCAACATCCTTTATCCATCATAACATCCACAAGGCATTTTGGGTGAATCGTTTTCGTCCAACCACTCAAACATCTTTAGTTGGTTATCATCAGCCGCAACAATATCGCTCCACTTTACTCCAAAGTGTAAACCTTCAATTCTACCTCTTACATTCATATTTTGTTCTAGTTGGATAGCTCGTTCAAAGTATTCTGGATAATCTTTACGGAGTCTAATAATTTCTGCCAGTTTCATTGAGGGACAGAAGAAACAAGAAGACTTCCCTGGTAATGGCAGTCCATGACGATTTATTGTTTCAATGCATTCTTGTCTCCTCCACATCCATTCAATAAGAGGAAACCAATTTTTAGCCACACGATTTTTTCCTAATAAATTTTCAGTGATTCCAGTTGCCCTATGGCCTTCTCCTGCGTCATATCCAATGGCTTGATATACTGACTTTAAGTCAATCTGATCCATCCACTTCTTGATGAATTTTCTCTGTGGCTCTTGTTTGTATTTTAATGAACACGCTTTAATTCCATAAGCCAAAGAAGGAAGTTGCTTTCTCCTTATGCATTCACCTTCTAGTCCTTCAAATTTACCTTGGTATTTCTTTGAAACAATTTCAATAGGCATCCCCCACCACTCCATTGTCTTTTTAGACATCATCTCAATGTGGTTGTAGGTATGCGGCAATTCACCTCCAGTATCAGCAAAGATGATTAGCTCTGGCTTAATGTCTCGTTCTCTAAACCCGCATAGCATCGCAACAGAATTTGTGCCACCTCCATAAGCCATAACAAGGGGTAGGTTATCTTTCATGTAATCGTGGTTGTAAAAAAGAAACCCGAGATCCTTCACCAGTAATTTCTTATTGGGAGAGGGGTTGCCTCGGGACTGTTATGATAGTTTTTCAGTTGTATTCAAAAATAATTATAGCGTCAAGTTCAGAAGCCGTCATCATCACAACCCCTGCCTCCATACCCCCAATCCTCTTCCATTTGTTCTTCCTCCACATTGTTTTTGCTGTGGATTAATTTGTTCTCCCAGTCTCTTATTTCTTGAATGTCCAAGGAAACTGTCTCTTCCTCAAAATTAAACTCTAATCCTGCTTTTCGTAGCATTTGAACTGCATAAGTAAAAGAGTCAGCCAAATCGGGTGACTTCTTTAAGCGATGCTTCATGTCGAGCTTCTTCTCAACCGCAACTTTCCTGCCCTTGTGGGTATAAAGACGACTGCAAAGTTCGTTTATCATTATCCCATGTTTATCCACATCAATGCCAACTAAACTTCTTGTTGACATAGCAGTATGAACAGCAAACCAATATTCGGTAACAAGCCTATCGTATGCTTCTTTACAGGTTCTTTGATCCAAGTTGCTAATCTTTCGATCTGTGGGCATCCCCATTGAGGAAATAGGGAACAAGAACATTGCCTCTGGATGGTATTTGCTCCACTCAATGATAATTGCCCTCATCATCTTTCCTCCATCACCAGAAATATCCAATCCAAAGTCCCTTGGATGGACTCCATATTCAATACAATCTTTAACCAATTGGATTGCTATGGATTCTTCAAAGACATCACCCACAGATGAGGAGTATTCTCTAGTTCCAAGGTAAAAACCTATGCTCCTTCCTGTATCATTCTGTCCCATACGACAAAAAGTAGCCGCACATCTATCTCCACCAGCGGTAAATGCCGGGTCAAATCCACAAACCACCTTGGTTCTCCCACTCCAAATAGGTTCATAGTTTAAATTGCACCCTTGGATAAAGGCTTTTGAGAAAATTGTAAGCTCAACAGAGCTATCGGGCCACCATCCATAGACATTTCTCCAATACTCAAGGGCATTTTTGTTCCCGTAGCATCGTTTTAGGGTATTTGCTTCTCCTTGGATGGTAAGAAAGCGATCAAAGGGAGGTATTTCGGCATCAGGTAGCTTAAAGTTTGGGCTATCTTCTCCAGAAAGGTGTAATGCAACCCCTGTGCGAGTCCTCCACTTCTTTGTATAGCGTGTAACTGACTCCCATTCCATAGGATCATCAGGCTGACACAACTCTGTATGAGGGTTATTGGCAGTAGCAGCAGGATTTGCCATCCCCCCAAAAATGAAATCAGGATTTGCTCCAAGGTTTACCCTGGTATCCAATGCGTAGAGATCCATTTCTGCCAACTCATCCAAAAACAACCTCATTCTGGCATTCTTACGACCTCTTGTATTCTCAACGGCTCGCTTTCCTTCTCCACCTTTAGGGAATGCCAATGCTTTGATGGCATTTGTATAGTCTCGTTCAGTATCTTTGGTATCAATGCTCTCAAAAACAATCATTCTACGATATTCAACCAAATTTCCAATGGTTGCTCCCTTGTATTGGGCTTGGATGTTACGCATTGCAATTCTATAAAGGGTGCAAACCTTACCCCATAATCGGTCTTCTGAAGCATCCAAAGAGGTAGAAGCTACATAGGTTGAGGTAACATTTGGGGCGCAAAGCCAATCAATTACAATGCAAGCGGCAACAGAAAAGGTTTTTCCGCTGGATGCACACCCCGCAATACCCCAATCGTTTTCATTACAGAACAAATCTATAATATCCAAGGCATAGTTGTTGGGTATTCCTTGGGATTGGAGCAAAACATCATTGCCATAAATCAAATTAAAGCAATTGATCATGTGCTGTGTGGGATTCTTTAGGTCAGTATCTTCAATCCTGATCCCTCGTTTGATCCTTTCACGCCTACCAAACTCACCACGAGTATAAACGTATGCCATTAATTCCCTAATGAATTGGGGGCTACTCTCAAAATATGGAATGCCGTATGTAGTGTCTTTTGGTGTGTCCAGACAAAGACCGTTATAAATCATGTGCAATAAGAATTGACAAATTTATAAAAAGAATGCAAATCATTTACGCAACATGAGATTAAAGGATCGTAACGGGCCAATCCCATCGGGACTTTGGTATGAGTATAGCGATGACAAGGGAACAAAGTATCGTGTAAATGGAATGGAGCTTACTTATGGGGCATCCTTCACAAATAAGGTGAAGTCAGATATGCAAAATAACAATGTCCAAGTGCCAGATAATTTAGAATACTTGATTGAACAACAAATTTGTGGCAGGATTGCTGGTCAATATTGTTGGCAAGAGGCTGGCGACAAGGTAGCGAATGTAATTCATAGCTTCGCAAACCTTGGTGATCGTGTTGCGGCAAGCCTTGGCATTAACGCCAACCTTGAAAAAACCGCAAAAGGTTGCACCTCTTGTCAGAAACGCAGACAAGCAATGAATCAAACTTTAGGTTAAAATGGCAAAAACAAAAAAGATTGTAAATCGTGAGGGAGTATCAAGTTGGGGTTTTAATACCATCAACTCCAATGGCGTAGCTCCTACTAGCCGAGTCCAAACGGCAAATGATGCGTTTACAATTTGTTGGAACCTTCGCCTTGATAATGCTGGTCGTGAACGTAAGTGGGGAAGGATTTACAAATGTTATAAGGGTTTTCCCCCTACGGATTATAGCCAAGTAGCTTCTCGCCAGTTGTCAGGAATGAGCAATGTGCCATTCCGACAGATGAAATTCATTGTTGATAACCAAAAATCCTCATTTGTGGATATGGTTATGGAGCGAAACACTGCTGCAAACATTGTTACCAAGATTGGAAATCCAACTGAAAAGAAACAATGGAGTGACTTAATCAGTATTGGATTTGATCGAATGCTTCGTTCTTGGACTTCCTACAATTACAATGTTGAGTTGGATGTTGAGGAGATGAGCCTTTATGGAAAAGGGTTTGAGATTGCGGAAGACCGGGATGGATGGCCTACAAAGAGCTTTCATAATTCTAATGTGTTAATTCCAGATAAAACGTATGCGGATCTCACGAACTTGGGGGAGATGTGCATTAAACGTAGCTACACACCCCTTGAGTTCTGGCTCAAGATTACTGGCGGGGAGGAAGATCCAGTAAAAGCACAGGCACACGCTACCGATATGGGTTGGAACTTCTGGGCTTGCGTGGATGCACTCCGAATGTTCACCACAAACTACCGCAATACTTATACAAATACGGAATGGTTGCGTGATGTAGCCTCTGGAAACCTTAATCTTTCTCGCCTCTACACACTTCGCATTGAGTTGTATGAACTTTACATTATGGAGTTCAACGGATCTATTTCAAAGATGCTCCTACTCCAAAACTACGGAGGACTTGTTCTTGGCTATAAAGAAAATGGACGTAAAGATTTAAGCGAAGAAGAGTATCGTGATCAGACGGGATTCCTTTATTACAAGAAAGATTGGGTAGAAAAGGATGGCGATGGTTGGGAAGACATCATTGCCCCAATGACTGACTCTACGGGTTCTGGTATTTGGCATGAGATCCAAGGTCTAGCTGAAGCTATCTTTATCCAATGCCGAGCTTACGACATCCACATGAATCGTGCTTTTGATTCAATGGATTGGTCAACTCGTTTGATGCTTAAAGGAGGTTCTGCTGAATCTACAAAGAAGTTAAAGCAAATGGAGTGGCAGCCCTGGATGATCCTTCCCCAAGATGTTGAGCCAGCCCAAGTTAATTTGAGCGTTCCTCTTGGTGAGTTGTTTGCAGGGATGCAGATGTATCAGCAAGATATGTATCGTGGTATTGGTGCATACAATATTGGAAATTCTCAAAGAG